>ERZ772860.32-NODE-32-length-126541-cov-15.252700_pt1 | contig 126541 bp, 111 predicted proteins | sample MGYA00511342_ERZ772860 | MGnify/ENA primary metagenome ERZ772860 (study PRJEB29015, sample SAMEA2737665) | human gut metagenome | biome: human gut; feature: human-associated habitat; material: faeces | place: China | collected 2012 ... | reverse complement strand
TTACAGGTAGGTATTTATCGAACAAAGTGTTACAAAAAAGCTTGACCACAACAAAAACTAATGTTAGAGATTATGCAACTATAAATGAATTGACCGTTTTATCAAATCTTGAATCTCATAATGCTCAAATGATACGTGAGGGAAAAAGTAAGATGGATAGATTATGGCATTGAAGGAAATTGCCGAATATCAGCTTCAAGTTTTGAAAGAAGTTGAAAAAATTAATAATAGAATAGAGAAAGTATAAATATTAAAATTGGGAGTGATTATTTGAAAAAATAACAAAGATGCTACATCTATACTCGAATATTCACTTCAGTGCAGGTAGATGATTGAAAAATAAATCTGATTTATATAGAAGTTTATACTATGAATTTATTACAAGGAAGCATTAAAAGTTAATACAACCAGAGGAGAATGGAGTTATGAACAAAATATTTTGCAAAATCACAGAAATGATTAATGAAAGTATAAGCAAGTATTTACCGGATGTTAAGCCAGAAGATTTAGAAGAAAATGGTAAGATATATTATATGAATGGCAAGAATGGTACCGAGTTCGATTGGTATGTCAATGATAAAATTTCTGATATGATGGTATTCTATAATGATAAGGACAATTTAGGTGCTGTAAAATTAACTGTTTATAATAATGGTTGCGTGCTGATATATGTCTACGGGGATAAAGGTAATAAACTTGTTCAGGAAATAAAGACTTCTATTGATATAAATGAAAATGAAATATTTGAATTAGCTGTAATATTAAGAAATGAAGCTGATGATAAGAGAGTCTGGGATTCGGACATTGAGAAAATCAATACAGATATCGTAATATCAGATGATATGATTATAGAATATAAGAGCCATGAGAAATATTATGAAAAGATGAGAATGAGAAAAGAAATGTTGGGTTTAGGTGCTTATGTTTCAAAAAAGATAATTGAAGAGGGTTGGAAAGTCGGTTATATGAGTAGAGATGAAGCTATGCATGAGGGCGATAGTGGCTGGGCATTCATGGCAGGAAATGAAGATGATGAATATGTTAATGATTATCGAAATATTGCACTTTGCAGCATATATGAGGTGTGCAGATTGGACCCTGCTGTAGGTAAATACATAGTCAATCCGGTAGGAACTAAGATGATACGAGTATCTTCAAGCGAATTTGAAATTGATAATAATGATAGAAAGATATATTTGGAGAAAAGATAATGCATTACGTCAAAGTAAAAGGAATACTTTCAGCTAAAAACGGGATGAACATTTACAGAGGCTGTTCACATGGCTGTATCTATTGTGACAGCAGAAGTAATTGTTATGGTTTTACGCATGTATTTGAAGATATTGAGGTTAAAGAAAACGCAGTAGAGCTTTTAGAGCAGGCACTTAAGTCTAAGCGTAAAAAATGTATGATTGGGACAGGTGCAATGTGTGACCCATATATGCATATTGAAGAAAAATTATGTCTTACAAGACAATGCCTTGAATTAATTGATAAATACGAATTTGGTGTGGCAATACAGACTAAGTCAGACAGAATATTAAGAGATATTGACCTGCTGAAATCAATAAATATGAAGGCAAAAGCTGTCGTGCAGATGACACTTACAACTTATGATGAAAAGCTATGTAAGATATTAGAACCGAATGTATCGACGACGAGAGAAAGATTCGAAGTGCTTATGGAATGTAAGAAGGCAGGAATACCGACAGTTGTCTGGCTTTCACCAATTCTGCCATTTATAAATGATACGGAAGAGAATATAAGAGGAATACTGAATTATTGTGTCCAGGCAGGTGTGAAAGGTATCATATGCTTTGATATGGGTGTTACTTTAAGAGATGGTGACAGAGAATATTTTTATCAGGCATTAGATAAATATTTCCCGGGAATGAAGTTAAAATATATTAAGAACTATGGAAATGCATATGAGTTATCAAGCCCTGAAAGTAAGAGACTTATGGAGATTTTTCGTGAGGTATGTAAGGCGAATGGAATTATGTATGATGTAGAAGAGTGCTTCAGATATCTTAATGAATTTCCTGAGAAATATGTTCAGCAATCGCTATTTGATATTAATTAATAAAGAAATATGTTCAATAATCATTAATTATTAATTGGATAAATTAATATTACAGAAGGAGGAAATGTAGTAATATGCAAGCTATTGACAATGAATTTTTTGATGAATATAAGAAATTAGATAAAATCTGTGGAGAAATTTTTAATTGTACAAATGGTGTATCAGAATATATTTCACAAATGGATATGACTGGTGGAAGAAAATATAAAATTTCTACCTGGAATGAAGATTATAGGGAATTAATACATCTTCGTTCTGTTAGGAATGACCTTGCTCATAATACATATGATTATGCAATTTCAAACCAAAATGATTTGGAAATGGTTAAAAAATTCTATGAGAGAATTATAAATCAGGAAGATCCATTTGCACAATTACGAAAATTGGATGAGAATGAGAGAAAGATAACGAAAAATAAAGCATCTACTGTACAAGCTAAGCCGGTATCAAATAATAAAACGCTATATGAAAAAATATCATTTGCAATAGATGATATTGAAGATAAGGATAGCTGGAAAAATACAAAATCATCGGACAGATTAAGCGTTTTATCAAAGATACTTATTGCATTAGGAATTATTTTTGTTATAGGAATTATTATTATGTTGATATAAATTTATAGAAAATTATATGTGATTATTATGTTTCTTGCAGATAACATAGGAAGCAATATATCAGTCTCTTCTAAGCTATCGTGCAAATGATACACACAACTTATCTAACTTTCTAACAATTCATTTACACAGGAACGGAAGAACTCCAAAGGTTCATCGTTTTTTGCAGAACATATGAACACCCAGTCATATGGATTACCTTCAAATAAATCTTCATATCCACATTTATGGAGAAGTGCATTAGCCTCATCTATATAAGTAGTGAATTTTTCTGCGGCAGAATACTCTGACATATCAGATATTCCGAGCTTTATATTTACCCAGAAACTATAGAAATCTAACAGAATAATCATCTTGCGGATTCCATCATATGATTTAGACAGAGAGACTTTCTGCTCAGATAAAATGTCCGACATTACCTTTTTATTAGGAAAATTATTTCTGACAATATAAGGAATGTCAGGAGATTTTGGCAAGCCGGTAGATGAAGAAAGCAGACGTTCTAAAATAAATGTATTTGAGCATACATTCTTACCATTGATAGTTTCGTAAATATATTTATCAAAAGAAGAACTTTTTTTTGCATCATACAATATTTCTTTCATAATAAGACCACATTTATCAGAGTGATTTATTTTGATATGTTCAGAATTATCAATATTGTTCGAATTAATTCTACGGGTAAGTAATCTCTTAAGATTATGAATTTCTTTCTTTGCAGCATCAGAAACAATCAATGTCTTAACCAGATTATTAAGATTTGCAAATGCCGTCTTATTCCATTCATTAAAATTATCCTTATTTGCTGTTAAAAAATCTATTATTTCCTCTTTAGAGTGCATATCAGAAATATGTTCCTGGACAAAAAGCGTATAATTTTCCGTAGGATAGGTGGAAATTTCAGAAGGAGAAATAGATTCAATAGTACTATTAGAAGCATAGATTGTGTCAATGATTTCTAAGGCTTCCTGATAACTGACATTATTACGGAAAGCATAATAAAATACTGCCTCTTCAATTGTATGACAATTAAAGGCTCTGTCATAATATACGTGACCGAAGAACCATTTTGTTTCATCAAATGTCAGATTTAATGCAAAGCAGATTTCATATATCTGCTGACGATAGCCAGCTTCCACTTTAGGTCGGTGTTTGCCTTGAAACCATGAGAGGACAGTATTGTATTCTATTGAAGAACCAATTTTATGTAATTTATTAAATAGACACTTAGCCATCTGCTCTTCGGCATATGAATCAACAGATTCCGGTTCCATGGAATTAATTCTGACAGATTCAGATTTAGTGGAATCAATATTAGTGGAATCAATATTAGTGGAATCAATATTAATGGGAGCAATATTAGATAAAGCGATGTTATTTAAATCAATATTAATGAAATTAATATCAATAGAATCAGAATTGTCAGAGATGTTTTCTATATATTTGTCCAGAAAAATCTTAATTAATCCTGTTCTAAACGAGCGGAAAGATGCAGGGGCTTTAAGAAAATCTATTGCATCTTCAACATCATCAATAGATGGGTATTCAGTTGTACTTTGCTTATTAAATTCAGTATAATCCTGTCTCATACTAATCCTCTTTTCTGGGCGATTTGATTCTATTATAAAATAAAAGTAATGATTTATCTACAAGAATGTAGTAGTATGTATATAATAAAATATAGTAGTGTGTATATAATAAAATGTAGTAGTATGTATGTTAAATTGAACGTATATGGAGAATTATGAATATGGTTGATAACAGAGCAGGATTAGAAAAAAACAGTGAGATTATAATACAGGATAAAATCTATAAGATAGAAAATGAAATAGGCAGAGGGGCAAACTGCATCGTTTATAATGCTAAATACAGAGATAATCTGGATATAGAGCATAACATCAGATTAAAGGAATGTTTTCCAGTGTATTTAAGTTTAGAAAGAATGCGAGATAACGAAGTTGTAGTATGTAATGATAATACTTTACGATTTGAAAATGTGAAGAAAGAATTTATTGAGACTTATAGAAGAAATGTTGAGTTGAGAAAGACACTCGGACTTATTAATTCTACTATTAATTCTACAGATATTTTAGAGTACAATAATACGGTTTATTCTGTAATGCCCCTGGATGAAGGAATTGACTATGGAAAATACGAAGATAAATCTTTAATTGAATTATTAGAGCATATCAAAAGCATAGCGATAATTATAGAAAAATATCATGGCAATGGCTATCTTCATCTTGATTTAAAACCTGAAAATGTATTTATTATGCCCGAAACTACAGAACATATTATGCTATTTGATTTCGATTCAGTAATAACATTTGCAGGGATTGAAGCGAATGATAAAGTAAATATTTCATATACAGAGGGATTTTCAGCACCGGAGCAGATTCAGGGACGTATTAACAGAATAGGAAAGCATACGGATATATTCTCAATAGGAGCGATATTATTCTATAAATTATTTGACAGAAAACCTGATTTGGATGATATGAGAATATCAAGCAGGTATAACTTTGAAGATATGAAATTTAAGGATTCGAGATATCAGCCGGCTTTGTATAAAACAATGGAGAAATTTCTAAGAAAAACATTATCTGTATCAACTGCATCGAGATGGAGTGAAATGAAACCAGTTATAGAGACTTTAGATGAGATGATTAATTTATCAGATGTTACCAGATTATATCTGGTTGATTCATTTCAGTATAATCAGGCTTGTTTTGTTGGAAGAAATAAAGAGATAGAAAACATTAAAGACATGTTTAATGATAGTAATGCTATATTTCTGTCAGGAATAGGTGGAATAGGTAAAACAGAACTTGCGAAACAATACGTGAAGAGAAATCGTGAAAATTATAACAACGTTGTATTTGCAATATTTAATTCAAGTATAGAGCAGATGATATGTGAGAGTATTAATATTAATGGAATATCCAGAGATAAAGATGAAAGCACAGTTGAATATTTTAATCGTAAGATGCAATTATTAGAAACAATATTAACAGCTGATGATTTGATAATTATGGATAACTTTGACATTGATTCTGAGATAAATTTAGAAAGATTTCTCCAATTACCATGTAAATTCATAATTACGACAAGGGAGGATTTCAGAGATTATAATTATAAGCAGCTTGTGGTTGATAAAATAGAAGATGAAGAAGATATTATGGAATTATTCTTATCGTATAACGATATAGAATATTCTAAGTCAGAGAAAGAGGCGATAAGTGAATTATTACAATTCGTGGATTATCATACGATGACTGTCGAATTGATTGCTAAATATCTTCAGCACACAGACATTTCTCCGGAAGAATTGCTTGATAAATTTCTAGAGCAGGAAGGAATAAATAATACTAATGACACTAAGATAAAACACAGAAAAGACAGAAAATTATCGGCCGAAAGTGTAAACAGACATTTAAGAATGTTATTTGATTTATCAGGATTTGATAAGATTGAAAAGGAAATATTATGTGATTTATCAATATTTGCAGGTGTTAATATAAGACGTGGCAAATTCGAAGAATTATGTAATATAAAGAATGCACATATCAAAGTAGAGGCACTTATTAAACATGGCTGGATTATGGAAGATGAGATTACAGGCAAAATATATCTTCATCAGATTATACAGGATCTGGTATATAAGGATTTAGCTCCTGATGCCTCAAAGTGTGAGGGGATAATTCGTGGAATGAGTAAATATATGGAAGAAGAACCGAAGAATTTCACCGAAAAACACAATAAAGAACTTCTGTTAGATATATTTTTAGAAAGAATGTCAGGTAATACCATAGATTATGCGAAGTTATGTATGCTATCTAAAAAAGTTGAGAATCTGGAGAAAGCAGAGGAAATCCTTCTTGAATATAATGATAGAGAAAAGTACAATCTGTTGCAGAAGACTTATAAGAAATTAATCGATGCATTTACCGGACCGGATTATATATTAGAAATAGAAAGTGATGATGCACTTGATATAGTGTTTGCTAAAATCTATAATTGGTTAGAGAAGGCAATTGTTTGTTGCGAAGAGTATTCAGAGGACCCGGACTATCTGTCACAAGAATTAATAGAAGCGGGACAAATTACGGTTAAGGTAATTGATGGAGCACTAATATTAAATTCTGAAAAAAAGTATTCTCGTCTAGACAGCATATACGAATTAATTTCCAAGACATATGAAATTGCGAACGATAATATTCCAAAGTCATCTTATAATAATGAAATTAAAGAGAGAATGTATTCTGAAATTAAGAATTTATATTATAGAGACAGAGATAATATTCTGGGGTCTTATAAAGATGAACATGTGGCAGACTTAGAAAAGGCATTCTTCTATCAGAAAAAGATGATGGAATTAAGACCAGAGAAACCAGATATAATCAAGTATTATGGAAATGCAGTAACAGAAGCTGATGTTGCTGAAGATTATCGTAAAAGGGGAGAGTATGATAAAGCTATAGCAATGTATAAATCAGGATATAAAGAAGGTAATCTGGCATACGAAAATGTTATGGAGGAGCTTGCTGACATTTATTATGAAATAAATGATATAGATAAAGCAATAGAATGTCTTGAAAATGTATTAAGGGTAGAAAAAAGCAGTGAAAATATGGAAGACGGTATTTGCTGGTATACTGAGTGGGTTTGCTGTGATTTAATCGGACTGTTAGTGGAACAGAAGAGATATGATACTGCCACGAAATATTGTTATGAGTTATTGTATTATTGTAATGAGGAAGATGCAGTATATATTTTAGTTGCTTATTTTTATTTGTATAAAATATCAGAGGATGGAGATAAGCGGGCTGAACTATGGAATAGATGTCTTGAATATTATAGAAAGACTGGTGATGACGGGATACCAGAAAAACTCCATGAATTTATCAGTGAGTATTTGAAAAAGGAAGTGACTGATGGAGGAGAAATAGTTCGGATTGTTGATAAAATATTTGGGAAAAATCATGAAGAATTTCAAGTTGAAATATTAGAAAATTCAATAGAGAAATATAAAAGTTATAAAGATGGATATGAACGCGATTATTATATTGTCCTATTCTATGCTAAGTTGGCGGAAATCGGATATACATCACCTGAGCATAAGAATAGGATGGAAAAGTGTCGCAAAGCACTAGACATTTATAATGAGTTTGTAAAAAAATATTCTTTAGAAAAATACGTCGGAAAATATTTGGAGATGGATAAAGAAGAAAAGTATATGGAAAAGGATGCCGAATTCTTAAGAAGTTATATTTATGATATTATGGCTAAAAATATAGAATATGGAAAATATGATTATGATGAAATAAAGAAATATAAAAGTAAATGTAATTATGAATTATTAGTTGAAAATAAAATTAATATGTCTGTATTATCAGATGATGAGATTATTAATATATGGAAAGAAGCATCATATAGTTATGGTATGGTGGACAATTATCGAAAAGCATCTGAATGTCTGATAAGGGCTTTACCCAATATGATTAGGATATACGAGAATGATAAAAATAAAGAATTTAAATCTACATATTATTATTTAATGTGGGATATAATTAATGCATTTATCGATGATAAGGATATTCAGAATGCATTCTCATATATTGAGAAATTTTATGATGAGTTTATGAATTATATCAATGATAATAAAAAAAATGATGAATCAGAAAGAAGTGATATGGTCAGAATAATGTCTTCTGATATAGCATATTTGATTCTTAGTTTAGATTATATGGAACTGGCCGTAAAACCAGATGTGGATTATATGAAGATGGCACTTGATAAATACCTATGTGCACTGTATTTATTAGTTGTTGAGAATATAGATGTAGATTTAATAAATAACATAAATAATTCAGAAGAACAGATAGAGAAAATGTATCAAAGTATAATGGAAAGTTCTTGTAAAGACAGTATATCAGAGAAAATTGATTGGATATTGTCAGTAGCAGATGATATTAGTGAGACTGTGTATACCGAAACGAAACAGGAGGATAAATATAAAATATACAAGAAGATTGCAGATTACTTTATTGATAAATATAAGAAAAATGATATGGAATTTAGATAAATTCAGTTAAATCAAAGTAAATAATGCCTGATGCGATAATGTATCATACATTAGTGATTAGACAAAACGTCTGAGAATTAATGTGTGGTACATTTTTTATATAATCAAAATAAGAAATAAAATATAAGAAGTTGAATATAAGAAGCTATATATAAGGAGGCATATATAAGAAAAGGTTATATAAAGCAATGGAATAGTGGCACAGTATGTTTGTTGCTTAAAATCACAATTACAAAATTGTGGAATAAAGATAGTATTCTATAGTCATAAAAGCAGAGAAGAAGACTAGTGGTATATCAGAAAAAAGAATAGAAACGTCTTAAGAAAATAGCAAAAACATCTCATGAAGAAACTGAAAAGATATCATGGCAATGTATAGTATATAGTAGGAGGTCTATATGTCTAAAAAGATTACTATAATCCAGATAAAAACAAATGACAGAGGCAGTATGGGAATAATGGAATTTACAGAAATAGAAAGTAAAACAGATACTTTCAGGAAATATGTAAAAGGCGAGATAGATATTATACATTTTGATGATATTTGTATCGTATTTAACAGGAAAAATGAAAAATCAGGATTACCTCTTAATTGTATGATAATGGATAGTAACAGACAGGTAACAGGTGGCCTATTTGGAAATATATGTATATGTAGGACAGGAATTAATGGAGAATTCTTAAGCATAAGAAAATCAGATGTACAATTCATCAATGAAAGATTAATTCCTGTAGAAGGCAGAAAAATACTTGATTGGCAAATGCCAGATATATAAATTACATAATGGTTTTATAATGGCTTAAAAAATTCATTAAAATCACAACCAAAAATCTTAGTTAGAGCTATTAGCATATCAACTGTCGGATTATTTAAGCCATTTTCAACCTTGCTGAAGATACCGGTTGTTACATTAACGTTTTCAAGTTGTAATCTGGCAATCACATGGACCGCCTTCAAGCCACGTTCTTTACGTAATCTTTTAATGTTTGAGCCAATTATGGGATTCTTGCTCTGTGTTATTCTTTCAGACATAAACATCACCTCATAAGTGAGTTTATCCAAAATGGAAGTAAAAAAGTGTCCAAAATGGAAGTTTTTGCTTGATGAAGTATATATATGAGTGATATAATAAAAATATGTCGAAAGAAAGTGTCGGAATCGGGACGATATGGATTGGAGGAAAGATAATGAAGCTAAATGAATTAAAAGAAAAGGTAGTGCCACAGAAAAATAAGTTATATGAACAAATTTTACAACAGGGATTGACGGAGGAGGAGAAAGAGTTATTTAATGAACTAAAATTAAACGAACCTCAGGAAGTAGTAAAATTTGTAATTAATTCATTTTGGACAGAGTTATTAAATATAAACAATAAAATATATGATCTTCAAGAAATGGAACTAAGTAAAACATTAAGTAATGTATATAATGCAAAGGCAATACTTAAGAATAAATATGAGAGTTATACTCAACAAAAGGAAAGTTATAATTTAGTATATCATGATTTGCAAAAATCATTATATGATATGATGGACATGAATAAAACATATGCAAATAATATTATGCAAATAGATAATTGGACAAAAGGCGAGGCATTGTTACATTTTAAAAGTGGATATAATGATTCAATTAAGTATTCATATTTAGCAAGAGCATCTATTGAGGGAATTATTTCAGGTATTACACTTGTTTATACATTAGCAAAATTTTTAAGAATAGATATTAGCGAAGCTATTGGAAATGATTTTAGAGATTTCTTAGCAACTTTTTGGATACGTGATGAAAAATATAAAATAATGGGTAAATATGATATTAATTCAGTGGAATTTTGGAATATTGTTCCCCAAAAGGCATATGAAAAAATATCAGCAGATAATAAAATTTTTTCATATGATATAGAATCTGAAATTAAAGAAATCAATTTAGAGAATATTGATTGGGATAATATTGAATTTTAAGCAAAAATATAGATATTGAATTAAACTTATGGAGGAAATGATATGGATCAAAACGAGTTAAAAAAAATAAGAAATATTGGTGAAGGTGTTACTAAAGGATTAGCTGGAGTTGGTATGTTAGCAGTAGCACTATCTGGTATGAAAATGAAGAACAATAAAAAAATTAGTGATTTAAGAAATGAAAATGAAAAATTAGATATTGAAAACAGGAGAATGGAAAGTGAATGTTTAGGTAGAGTTATTAATAGAAGTAAATTGAATGAAAATTATGAAAAAATGAATAAAAATTATGAAGAAATTGATAATATAAACGGCAATAATAAATTTATAAAAAAATTAATTAAAAAACATAAAAATTAACAATTTGGAGTGACAAAATGGGTGAATTAATAGAAAAAAATAATTATGTTGAAAATTCCATATCAACACTGAGAAAGCAAGAAGAACAGATATATTCAGTAATAGATGAAAATTATGGTACGCTGACCTCATTATTAACATTTGAAAATATTGATTATATATCAGAAGTATTAAGTGATTTAACAGCAAATATTGCAGTTAAAAAATTATATGATAAACAATATTTTGAGCCTAGATATGGGAAATTTAAAAATTTTTTTACACGCAATATATACTTAAATCCTATAAAAAAGGAAAAAATGAAGATTCAAAGGGAATTAACATATGATGGTGTAAGAATGACTACTGAAATTGCTACAAAAGCAGGAAGCAGAGCATTGGCAAAGATGAAGTTTGAAAAAGAAAAATATACCACATATAAAGAAATTTATGAATTGTTATATATGTATGCCAATGAGTGCAGTAACATTAATAATAATATAGCATTAAAAATAGAACTAAGAAAAATATTAGGTTGCTTCGATCTAAAAGAAAATAATAAAACAAAACTGTTAATGGATGTGAAAAATGACAATATAAAACAATTGGATTTGTTAAAAGGAAATTTTATTAATAATGCGAGTGATGAAGTCATAATGAATATTTCATATCTGCTTTATGTGTTGGCTAATACCAAATATGATAATGAGGAAGAAATTGAACATTCATTGTTAAACTATTATGAATATTTAGGATTTCACAGTGCGAATATAAAAGAAATACTAGTAGAAAATGAAAATACATATAAAACTGTAGAACGCGATCAACACAGAATGATAGCTATATCAAGGCAGATGATAGGGCAATTATTTATAGATATTCCAGAATTTAATATTAAAAAGATATTAGAAAGAGGGAATGAGATAGCAAAGTTTGATCCATATGCGTTGAGAAGACGTAAAATTCAAGGTGGATTACTTGAAGGAGCAAATGCTGTAAAAAAAGTAACAATTCAGCAAATTACAAAAAAATATCCGGAATTATCAATGTTAGCAGCAAGTGAGTCGCTGGCACAATTTAATTTAACTGATAATATGAAGGAAAATGCAGAAAAAAAATTAATAGAATGGAGTGGAGGAGAAAGAAAGATATGTGAAAATATTATTAATAATTCAAAACAAATAACAGAAGAAGCACAAAATTTATTTTTATAAAGGTCATCATAAAATATGAAATAATGATCATAAGTCAGGAGGAAAAATATGTTTTTAAATTATATAAATTATGAATGCAGAGAAGATGTGATGGATTTAGCTATTTACGTAGTATTAGCTAACCATGTACTTGAAAAGAGTGAAGAGGAAAGTTTAAATCAGTATTTTCATGAATTAGGGGTTAAAAAAAGAGAATTAGTACCAAAGAACTCATTAGAAGAAACAATAAAAAAGATAACCCTGAATACAAATTTCAAAGAGAAGAAAATGATTATGTTTGAGTTAGTGGCATTAGCTTATGTAGATGGTAAATGTGATGATAAGGAAGAAAAGCTACTAAGTGAGATTATAAAATCTTTTGGAATAAAAAATGAGGATATAAATAGTATGAATTTATTGATAATAAAACTTAGAAAAATATATAACGAAATTTGTGAATTGTTAGGAAAGGAGGAGTAGTAATTATGAGTATAGGCAAATATATAGTTGGAACAGGTGTAGGATTGGGTGTTGGAACAGGAATTAGTCAAGTTACAGTAGCACCAGTAATAGGTGGAGTTATGGCGGCTATAGGTGGACCAATAGCACCTGTAACAGGTGCTATTGGATATGGTATTGGCTGTCTAATTGGAGCGGCAAGTGGAAGTTTGATAGGTAAGAAAGTTGTAGATGAAATAGATTGATTTAAGAGGAAGATAGTTATGAAATTTAAAAATAAATTAAATGCATCTATAAAAGCTGGTTTTAAGGCAACTTTTCATAAGAAAACCATATATGGTAGTATGGGATATTTTTATGATGAGATAGAGAATATTGGGAATATAGTTGATTATATGAAGTACAATAAGGATTGTATTAATTTATGTATATCAAATAGCGAGTCATTTAAAATAGGTAGAGCAGAATTTAATAAAAAAAATTATAAGAGAGCATATGAAATATTTAGAAGTATGCCGGATAATTTATATGCTGAAAAGAACTATGCTTTAGCAATTTATTTATTATATGGAAAAGGAGTAAAAAGAGATGTTAAAAAGGGATTTGAATTATTAAATGAAGGTGCAAAATGCTCTGCATGTTGTAAACAAATGTTAGCAAGATGCTATATAGAAGGGTTTGGGACTAATAAAAATTTAGAAAAGGCATATGATATGTTAAGTGATGTAATAAAGTGTAATGAAAAAAAGAATATAAATTATGATTATCTAATGCCTGATATATATTATTTTTGTGGTGAATATGAATTAGAAAATGAAAATTATGAAAAAGCAATAGAACATTTAAAATATGCAGCTATATATAAGCAATATGGACGAGCTTATTATATGTTAGGAAGATATTATTATGAAAATAATTATGAATTATCCAAAATATATATGGATAAGGCAAAGACATTAGGTGTAAATGTATCTACATACTATTATAAGAACGAAAGAGAAGAAGTAGTTGAAAAAGAAATTGATTTGGGAGCAAGTAATAAAATAGCAAAAATTTCTGAAAATATGGTAAATATCGAAGAAAATATGGAGAAACTTGCTCCAAATAAAATAGTAAAAAATTTTAATGATGCTAAAGTTGAAAGAATAAATTCAGAAATAAATTTAAAAAAGGCAAAATCATTAAGTGAATTGTACGAAAAAGATAATTTGTATGAAAAAGAAAATGATATAAAGAAATCAAAAATAGAAACAGAATATTTGAATTCTGAAAGTAAGGAAATTAAAGCAAGAATTAGAAATAGTAGATGGAAGAAAAAAATCAAATAATATATGGCAATTTATAGTTGGTGTTTTTTAAATAAAATGTACATAGAAAACGTATGAGATTGGAGGCTTATGTAATGACAAGTGGTGCGGAAAAAGCAGTTTTTATATGTACAAATTGTGGTAAGGTTATCCATAGAAATATAAAAAAATGTTATAAGATTATAAAATTTGTTAATTATCAAGGCGAATTAGTCTGTTCATTGTGTAAATTAAAAAAAATAATTAGTAAAAGATAATGTTAATATATATGATGAAACTCCGAAGGAGCTTAAACTAATATCGTAGTAGCTAAGTATTTTATATTTAAATATTAGGTAATTTGCTTGAAACAACCCAAAATACAAATAAAAAAATTATATTTTAATTATGAGATTTATAAATGATAGGAAATGGTATTATAATTTTAATGAAGAAAATGTTTGGTTAAAATCAATCAAATATTTAACAGTAATAAGATTGGAACGTAATATATGGAAGATATTGATTATTTTAAAATAGATGAGAAAATATCAGAAAATGAAGTGCTTGTTCTGGTTATTTATGATATTGCTAATGATAAAAAACGTAATAAATTGGCGAGATGTCTTAACAAATATGGATTTAGAGTTCAAAAATCGGCATTTGAAGGGACCATAAAGAGAAATCTTTATGGAAAGTTATTAGATGAACTGAAGCAATTTGCAGAAGATAATGATAGTATAAGAATATATAAGCTTAATAATGATAGTGAAATTGTAACATATGGTGTAGATAATAATAGAAAATTAGATTCTGTTATAGTAATATAATATTATTTCGTATAATAATATAAAAAGCTGCTATTGAATCAATAACAGCTTTTTCACTTTTCGTAACTCATATTTATCGTTGTATTTTATAGCCTCATTTCCCCTAAAATCATTGCAACATTACATCAATTATAGTATTATACTATATATAGAAAAAACGACAGAATATGACAATGCACGAAGATGAGCATAGATGAGATATTTAGTTTTGATATAAACTTTATATCTTATTTTTTGCGCGACATTTTTAGAGAGAGTAATTGCATAAGAAGATTCGTTTACAGTATTGAGGAAGGATTACTATTAAGATGATAATAACGATTATTGAGAAGATTTATTCATTTCTTTGGGGTGATATTTTGAGGATACCGCTGCCACATGGTGGAAGTATAGGGATATCTTTGCTTGTACTTATTTTGATTCCTACGGGAATTTATTTCACAATAAGAACAAGGTTATTACCGATAAGATTATTTCCGGATATGGTCAGAGGACTTACGGAGAAAAAGAAACATAAGGACAGTTTAACAGCATTTCAGACATTGATTGTATCGACAGCAACGAGAGTCGGAATGGGAAACCTTGTGGGCGTTGTGGCTGCGATTTCAGCAGGTGGCGCAGGTGCAGTATTCTGGATGTGGATAACAGCGATTATTGGTTCGTCTACCGCATTTATAGAGGCAACATTGGCACAGATGTATAAGGAAAAAGACCCATTGTACGGAGGATATCGTGGAGGTCCTGCATATTATATCCATAGCTTTTTTGAAAATAAATTCAAAAAGAAGAGAAGATATGTGCTTATATCGATTTTATTTGCAATATCCGGACTTATCTGCTGGTGCGGAATCAGCCAGGTTATAAGTAACTCCGTTGCGTCTGCATTTGATAATGCATTTAATATACCACCGCTATATACTACAATTGCGTTGGTGGTGATAGCAGCGATAATTGTTCTCAGGAAAAATGCATCTGTCAAGGTGTTAGACGTAGTTGTTCCAATTATGGCTGTATGTTATTTTGTAATCACATTATTTATTATTATAAAAAATATTGGAAGTATTCCTGGTGTATTTGGAAGAATTTTCGAAGAGGCATTTGGAATCCGACAGGTAGCAGCAGGAGGTTTTGGTGCAGTTCTTATGAATGGTGTTAAGAGAGGATTGTTTTCAAATGAAGCGGGTTCAGGTTCAGCACCATGTGCGGCAGCGGCAGCAGAATGTGACCTTCCGGTCAAAGCAGGATTTACACAGGCACTAGGTGTATTTATTGATACGATAGTGATATGTAGTTGTACAGCAATGATTATGCTTACTGCACCAGGACATATTGTTGGTGGTAAGGCAGGAATGGACTTATTACAATCGGCAATGCAATATCATCTTGGTAAATTCGGTGTAATATTTATTGCGATTACGTTGTTTCTATTCAGCTTCTCGACATTTATCGGAATTCTGTTTTATGCCAGAAGCAATGTGGCATATCTGTTTGGTGACAGGTGGCTTTGGCAGACGTTATATAAAATAATTGCGTTGGTAATGTTATTTATCGGTGGAATTGCTACATATACATTTGTATGGGACTTAGGTGATGTCGGAATAGGACTTATGACTATATTTAATATCGGAATGTTATATCTGATGGGTGGACAGGCATTAAATGCTCTGAAAGATTATGAGAAATCTAAGAAAATATAAGATGAAAGTAGGCTAATTATGAAACGTGAATCTTTTAAGTCGAGACTTGGCTTTCTGCTTGTAAGTGCCGGATGTGCGATAGGAATTGGAAATGTATGGAGATTCCCATATGTGACAGGTGAAAATGGTGGAGGCCTGTTTGTATTATTGTATTTATTATTTCTAATTATAATGGGACTACCAGTACTTACAATGGAACTTGCGGTTGGCCGTGCAAGCCGTAAAAGTGCAGTACTTGGATACAGGGAATTGGAGAAAAAAGGCAGTAAATGGCATATACATGGCTGGATTGCAATACTTGGCTGTTATGTTCTTATGATGTATTATACAACTGTTTCGGGCTGGATGGTATCATATTTCTTTAAGTTTCTTAAAGGAGATTTTACTAAAGGAATGAGTGCAGAGGATACAAAAGCAGCATTTGGTCATCTTCTTTCTGATCCAAAGGAGATGACATTCTGGATGATACTTACGGTTGTACTTGGTTTCTTCGTATGCAGTAGAGGATTACAGAATGGTCTTGAGAAAATAAGTAAGTTTATGATGAGTGCATTACTCATTTTGATAGTTGTATTGGCAATACATAGTATTACACTTCCAGGTGCAGCAGAGGGTGCTAAATTCTATCTTGTACCCAATATGAAGAGTGTCTCAAATGTAGGCTTGAAGAATATAATTACTGCGGCCATGAATCAGGCATTTTTTACATTGAGCCTTGGCGTGGCAGCAATGGAAATATTTGGAAGTTATATGAGTAAAGATTTCACTCTTGCAGGAGAGGGCATTAAGATATGTGGGCTTGATACATTTGTGGCAATAATGTCAGGACTTATTATTTTCCCGGCATGCTTTAGTTATGGCGTAGAAGTAGATGCCGGTCCAAGTCTTATATTTGTTACACTTCCTAATGTATTCGTAAATATGGCAGGTGGTCGTGTATGGGGCTGTTTATTCTTCTTATTTATGACATTTGCAAGTTTCTCGACAGTCATTGCTGTATTTGAAAATATTATGTCATTCTGTATGGATATGTTTGGCTGGAGCAGAAATAAAGCCGCTGCCGTAAACGGAATTATTATTCTTGCAGCAAGTATGCCATGCGTATTAGGATATAATATATGGAAAAATCTTCATCTTATCGGAGGTCGTGATGTGCTAGACAGCGAGGACTTCATTGTAAGTAATTTGCTTTTGCCGATAGGTTCGCTTGTATATCTGATGTTCTGTGTTACTAAATGGGGTTGGGGCTTTGATAAATATATTGATGAAGCCAATACAGGTAAGGGTATTAAGATTTGCAAGAAACTTAAACTATATTTCCAATTCATATTGCCGATATTAATTATATTTATTCTGATTCAGGGCTTGATATAAAAGTCGTCTAATGTAAAAGTTGTCTGATATAAAAGTTGACTAATATAAAAGGCATTCAATATAAAAGTTGTCTAATATAAAAGGCGTTCAATATAACTGTCGAATTGATACTTAAATCAATTCGACAGTTTCAAAAAATTTGTCCCAATATTTTCTTCCAATAGGAATATTATTGCCACAGATGTTCAGGCATCGATTTAATCGGTCGGTATTTTCAATGTGAAAAGGATTAATAAGGTAGTGCTTATGACATTGAATCAGTCTCGAGTCCGTCATTCTTATAAAATCTTCTATAGTATACATACTTGTAATAATACGTGAATTAGTAAGCTGAAGGGTTTTTCGGCGGCCAGATGCTTCAATTAATATAATGTCATTAACGGAAATGTGGTGCTTGATTCGTTCAATATCACAGACAGTAATCATTGTCTCGAGAAAACCGGTTAATAACATATGTGATATCTGGTTCAGGATAATGTCTGCGTCGTATGGCTTAGTAATATAATTATAGCAATGAAAATTAGACATTGCATAATGACCATCACCTGAAACAGACGTTAAAAATAATATCGGTGTTTTAAAATAAATATTAATACCACGAAGATGTTTCGCAATAGCATATCCACCTTTATCATTTTCTAGCTCAGTAAGATGAATATCTAAGAGAAACAAAGTGAAATTTATTGTGTGTACCGAATCATCTATTATTTTAAGTGCCTGTTCAAGATTGTCTGTATGAGTTATAGTCCAGTCGGGATATTTCTGACTTATGGTAGTTGAAAGCATCCCGGCTTGTAAATTATCATCTTCTACAATAAGTACATTTTGCATCGCAATCCTCAATTCTATAGTTTAATTTTAAATATTATCCAATATCTGCCTTCATGCTCTAAGCAATCTACATAGAGATCGCTGTCGTTATATTTCAGTATTTCCTTTTTTAAATAATATAAGCCCATACCATGGGAAGTCGTATTATCAGTATTTTTTGATGAATAACCATATGTAAAAAATTTATTAGTTTCTTCGTGTGTATAATATTTTAAAACAGGATTTCGTATTTCTATTTCCGTATATTTATTATCTGACTTAATATTAACATAAATATTGTCTTTTGGGTAGCTAGCATCAATAGCATTTTGAAGTAAAATACATGATAAATCAGTCAGCAGTACCTCTGATGCCTGACTTACTAATATTTCAGAGATTATATCAAAATTGATTATAATATCTTTAGCTTCTGCCTTAATTGACAGACTATATAATGCAGCAGCAAACAATGGCATATTTATGGAAAGCAATGGATAACTACGCAACGGTTTACCATATGTGTTAGTATAATCATGAAGCTTTTCTCTTATATCGTCCAGGTTATCGGTTGAATCACATAGAAGTTGCAAGGTCTGAATTCTGTTTGAGAATTCATGCTGACTTGAACGAATATCTTTAATTAACTCTTCATAAATAGGCTGGTTCTTCAGATAACTCTGGAGTTCATGTTCTTTGGCTAAAATAACCCGCTCATAATATAATAATAAGAGGTTGCATAGAATTAAGAACATTATGAAAATTATATATACATAAATGTGTCTATATAGAAATTGTATATTCATTTTGGCAATTATAATAACTGAAATTACAATGAAATATGAATAGACTAATGCAATTTTATATGAAAATCTGGTTGAAGTAATTATGTTGTAAATCTTGTATACAGGAGTAAAAACTAAGATGAAGGATAATGCTATGGTAACAAGATTGCCTGTTAATTCTAAGATTTCAGTATTCTGTATGGCTAAATGAATTATGGATACTATAATTGCACTCACAATTTCAAGAATCAGACTAGTTATGGTGGATATAAATAAAAGTAATATTTTCTTGAATGTCTGGTCTTCAAATAATGAACTTATAATCAGAAAGACTAATTGTCCAAATAGTGTCATAGCGATAAGCTGACCATAAATAAGATAATTAATGGTAACTATATCGATTAAGACTATGATTGATAGAAAAAATATTTTATTTATATTTAGTTTTCTTCGGGTATATGCCTTCGAAATAAAAATTATTATCATACATTCGAATAACGGGTATAAAAAACTCATAAAAACACCTCATTTTTTAACAAAATTATATCAAAAAAAGTGGCAAAAACCAACATTTTTCTGAAACTTTTCGAAAAAAATGTCGTTCGTTACGTGAAACGTGTCGTTCGTTACAAGTTGTCCAAAATGTATTGAAAAAGTTAATTTAGAATATAAAATATTATATATGAAGAAAAATAAATTAAGCTGGTTAAACCAGTGGGATATACTAAACAACAAAATTTCAAAAAAATTAGCTAATAATTTATGTAATAATGAAAGGTCTGCTAATATAGTAGCGTATGGCATAAATGTACTTATTAATGACATCGAAAAGGGAATTATTCTGGTTACGACATTTACGACTATGGGATTAATAAGTATGTTTGTCAAGTCATTTATAATTATAGCTATGTTACGAATGTGGATGGGCGGTAGCCACAGAAAGACCATGCTTACATGTATTCTTCAGTCATATGCCGAATTTATGTCTGTATATTTAATTAGTCGGATAATTGATTATACAATTCAGGTGCAGATATTTGTGACGTTAATAATATGTCTGATTGACTTATTATATTGTCCGATAATTCTGAGTAAGAGAGGCAAATATAAAAAGAGAAAATTATATTTATTCAAATGTATTGCCTTAATTAACATTTTAATATTGTCGACAATCTGTTTCTATGTTGGCAATAATCTGAAAATATTGATATTATCCTGCGAAATAATTCAAATTATTGATGTGATTCTGGCGAAAATAACAAAATTGAAAGGAGAAAGATTATGAAATTGAAAGAAAAAGTTGCAAATTGGATTGAAGATTTAACAGAGGAAATTTTCCAGAATACTGCAAGCCAGTTACTCTGGGGTGAACCAGACGTTCCAGAAGAATTATTAAATGTCGTTTCAGACGAAAACTAAAGCTATCAAGGTAGGTAATAATATGAAGCAATTTTATGAATGTAACATTGCGGGAAAAATATTAGCTGTTTTGATAACGGGAGACTTTGCCTAAGCAAAGAAAATTTGTTGTAATTGGTTATTGTAAAACGAGTTATGAAAAAGGTTATTGCAGAGCCGGGTGAAAATTCGGCTCTGCAACAATAAAGATGTATTCATAATATAAATGGGAATATAGATAAGAGAACGGGGTATAAAGAATATAGTAAATAAACGATGGATAATAGAAGAATATCTTCTGTTATCCATTATTTATTCATTAAGTCAATAAGTGACTGCATTTTAGCAGATATAGTATCAAGAATTTCTGTATTATTGTCTTCGGATGACATTGTTTCAGTCGCATGTGCAGAAACCTCTTCGGAAATAGCAGAGATTGTCTGGATTGAATCAATAATTTCTAAGTTGGATACTTTTAATTCTTTAATACTATTTTCGAGTGTACCAATATTATTCTTAATTTCAACGGTGTTAGACTGAATAGATTTGAAACTTTCAGTAGCATTAATAGATGATTGTTTTTCTTCCTGAATACCATCAATCATCTGGTAGATAACTTCAACGACCTGTGTAATAGCATCTGAAATATCTTTAACAAGTCCAGTTATATGTAATGTTGCTTCATCTGTCTGGGTTGCCATTTTAGAAATTTCCGAAGCGACAACAGCAAATCCTTTTCCTGCTTCTCCGGCCTGAGCTGCTTCAATACTTGCATTGAGTGATAAAAGGCTTGTCTGTGATGTTATATCACTGATGATTCCAATAATAGAATGCATTTCATTCACGTATTTATTAAGAGTTTCAAGACGTTTGGCTACATCTGAACTATTCTCAACAGAAGTATTAATCTTATCTACGAGACTGTTAAGGTTAGCATTTCCGGCGTTTAAAGCCTGTAAAGTATGAAGCATATTTGAAGATATTTGTGAAGTTACTTCTGTGACCATATCAACTTTATTCTGAATAGCCTCTGTCTGCTGCATCTGTGTCTGTACTGCTTCAGCAGTATCAGTTGCGCCGGCGGATACTTCGTTCATTGCAAGCTGAGTTTGTTTAGTTGACTCATTAAGTTTCTCAAGCTGTACATTTATCTCTTCGACATTTGACTTGGTATTTTCTGATAAATCAGAAATATTATCAAGAAGTTTTTGCGTCTTATCCTGTGCTTCAGTTATAGTTTTAAGCTTTTGCTTAGAATTAAGATTCAAAGTCCTGGATGTAAGTATTGAATAGAATGAAATCAAGAGAACTACTGTAATCTGGACAACAGCTGAATACACACCTGCATAGCCGAATTTACCATTAGATGCACCTGCTGTAACAATAATAATATTTTCAATAATTACACCAACATTAATAAGTGTAGAATATTTGATGTCATTATACACAGAGATTACTAAAATCAAAGGAATAACATATGCAAATGTCAGGTTATTAGTTGATGTAAATATTGTAAATGTGTAAAAAATTGCGAATCCGATAGCAAGAAAATGCTTAACCATCGTGGTATCCTTATTTTTATGCATGGATATAAATTCACCGATTATAGGTGCTAATCCAAGAACATAAGCAATTATGCAATAGATAATTGACTGGTCGCCTTTAAATGTCTTAAGTGTGGTAAATAAAATCATTAATACTACAGTAAGAGTATGTGTAAATGTTGCAAGCGTGTTGTTTCTTGCCTGTTCTGAAAGTTCATATACTTTCTTTTTCACGTTTTTATTCATTGGTAGGACTCCTTTCCACTGTATATAATCGGTATTACGTCTGAATTACGAATAGTATTGTATAATTTTTATAAAAAAATAATTAGATAATAAGATAATTTAGACAAAATACATAACTATTTATATTCTATTACAAATCCAGGTATTAATCAATCATTTTCAAGTGAGAAATCAAATTCATTTCGGGCATTTATTTCGAGCATTCATTCGAGCATTCATTTTGGGCATTCATTTCGGACATTCATTTCGAGCATTCATTTCGAGTGGAAAATTATATTCATTTCAATAAAGAAATTAATCTAAATTTTAGATGAAAAATTAAAATTTCGATTTATAATATTCGTTTACAAGATTTCTATAGCCAAGTTTTTTAAGAGTCTCATATTTAATACGGTAATTGCCTTTATAATGCCGTCCGGTTATCGTATAGCGGATATATTCCTGCATATAATCATCAATGATTTTAAGTCCTTTTGTGGTCGTGATATTAGGAAAAAACCAGCGGCTCCAGGTAAAATCAGAGAAATCATCTGATTTTACATTAGAATTATTTCTACCATACAATTTGTTGTTTATCGTATTAATAAAACCGATAGCAGCCTTCTCAACTGGCAATCCTTTCTTACGCTGCCATCGCCTTAGTGCCTCTGATTTCCTTTTAATCTTCTGTTTCATTTTACGAATGGAATTCGTTGATAAATCTATTTCGCCATTACAATAAGAGAAACCTAGAAATTCCCAGACTTCACCAGGTTTTGTAATGTATTCCTTTTCATGATTTATTTCTAATTTTAAATCATTTATCTTAGAATACAGTATAGTTTTGAGAGATATAAGCTCCTCATAAGTATCGGCAAAGAGAATTATATCATCGGAATATCTGTAGTATTCAATGTTATTCTCATAAAAATATGTATCAATATCTCCCATATAAATATTAGCGAAGAATGGTGATATCGGAATTCCAGCCATTCCACCATGAGCTTCAGTTATAATTTTGCCATTATAATAAACGTGGTTTTCCGATAAAATATTTTCGAATAATTTATATAGAACTAAATCGGTGACTTTTATTACTTCAAGTTTTGATAATAAAATATCAATGTCCATAGAATTAAAGTAATTTTTAATATCAACTTTAAGACAGAACTGAGATTTGATGTGTTTATTATGCTTTATTTTGCAGATAGCATTTGAAACACCATAATTATGCTTGAATGAGTAACAGTTATCTGCGAATAAATAATCAAAATAATGGAGTTTATAAGCAATAAATTTAAGAGTGATATTTATATCAGAACTATAGGAGTAGACAACTCTCTTTTTAGATGATCCAGCCTTATTAATGATTAACTTCGTAGCAGGTTCACCTGGAAAAGTTCCATCTAAAAGTTTCATTTTCATAGTTTCATATGTAAAATTATCTATGTAATTCTTAATAGCGGCAATCTCATTTTTATCAAAATAAGAATTCATCATTTTAGATTCAAGAAAATTATTAAATTCTGTATGGTTAAAGTAATCTGTAATACTGACATAGGTATTCATATTATATATAGCCTCCAGGGTAGTATATGATGAAAAAAGAGTATAAAAAAAGAAAGAGAAAAAACTTTGAAGATATAAAGCTGTGCTTATATCACTAGACTGAACATATACTGATTACCCACAAAATCATCTAGGGTATATGCTTCGCCCGCCATGGGTGTAATATGAATTACTTTTCTCTTTCTTTTACACATATTATAAAGCAGATTTTGGAAATGTCAAATAATTACTTTATGTTATCAGCAATTCTTTGCTTAATATATTCCTCTGTACTAGGAAGATAAGTCATTATATTAATGCAATGAACTCCAGCATTCTCACTTGCATTATGTGCAGCTACAACATCTGAACGTCTATAAGCATTCTTATCTGATAATACCATAATTGTTAAACGTACAGCATCAAATCTGCTTAAAGTATATGTATATTTTGCTGCAAATTTTTCAGCATTAAATATATTAGAAGAAACATTCTTCTTAAGTTCATAATCAGGATAACATTCACGAACAACCTTTTCGATTCGTTCATTTACACTTAGATTTTTGCCATGTTTAGCTGAACTTGAAGCAGCAGTATTGTCATTTGCATAACTTTTTACATTATCTGTTACTTTATTAGCCAGTTTATTTGATGTTTTAAAAAATAAATCTTTAAATAGTCCCATTTTCACACACTCCTGTAAATATAAAATATCGTAATGCCGGATATGCAACTCTAAGCATATGTCCATTGCATTATACAACTTAATTACCATAATTCTAGCATAGCATAGAAATATTTACAATTGCTAATTCAGTATTCGCACATATACTCTTGAGTTAAATTCTCTGTGTATAGTAAATTTGAATATATAAATAGTGAAACTTTTGTAAGAATTGCTAATTTGTCGATATCATTTTTCGACTCTTTTGATTATTTATGTTCATTCAACATCCAGAACAATTAAATGGGGTTGTAAGTCTATGGCAAACACTTGAATTATGACGTATCGTGTGTGCAAGTTATATGCCGTCAGATGCAAAAAGTCGGTGCAGTAAATCACCGTTCAAGCGAAGCGCGTTTGATTACTGCACCGTAATGAACTTTGCAGAGGGCGGCATTTACTTGCACCCGATTAAGGAATGCTGAAAGTGTGTGCCATAGACTTACACCCTCCACTTAATTGTCTGTCTGGTGAATGTACACAAAATTTGAGCCGAAAAATGATACCTGACAAATTTACGCAATTCTTTCAAGCGGTTTCACTATTTATATATTTCAAATTTGTTTACACAGATGAATATACTATATCTTTATATGTGCGAATGCTGAATAATAATTGCAAATATTTTAAGTAGGATAGTGTATAAGCATGGAATAAGTTGTATAATTAGGGTCATGAAATGGAGGAATGTTTATGTGGTTTGTATTTGCAATTTTATCATCTGTATTTGCAGCATTAACATCGATTCTTGCTAAAATCGGTATTGATGGAGTTAATTCAAATCTTGCGACCGCAATAAGAACGTTGGTTGTACTTGTAATGGCTTGGGGAATGGTATTTATAACAAATACCCAGGCAGGAATTATGGAAATAAGTAAAAAGAGCTGGTTATTCCTGATATTATCGGGACTGGCAACAGGAGCATCATGGTTATGCTATTATAGAGCACTTCAGATGGGTAATGCATCAAAGGTTGTTCCAATTGATAAGCTTAGTGTTGTTATAACACTTATTATGGCATTCGTATTTCTGCATGAGAAAGTAACACCTAAATCAGTAGTTGGTTGTGCACTTATTGGTATAGGAACTTTATTAATGGTATTATAGAATTATGACAGATAATTGCATATTAAAGATACATTTATCTGTCATAAAAGATATTTATCTGCGTTTCCAGGTGCTTATACTTAACGTACAAAGAAGTGGTAAAATCTCAAGTCGGCCTGCAAGCATATCGAAAATCAGAACTAATTTAGATAATATGCTAAAACCACCGAAGTTACAGGTTGGACCGACGGCATCAAGTCCGGGGCCTACGTTGTTAAAGCAGGCAGCAACTGCTGATAAGTTCGTTGTAATCGAAAAATTATCAATCGATACAAGCATAAAGCTAAAAATCAGAATTAATGAATAAGCAATAAGATAAAGGTCAGTTCCAGCAAGAATCCTTTCGCTTACTTTCTGTCCATTCATTCGGACCACCTGAACTTTATTAGGATATAAAGTACGGTGTATATGTCGTCTCAAATTCTTAAGAAGTAATAATAATCGTTGAAATTTAAGTCCTCCTGCGGTGCTTCCTGCGCTCGCTCCGACAAACATAAGGCATAGCAGTAATTGCTTAGAAAAAACAGGCCATTTATCAAAGTCTGTTGTGGCAAAACCAGTTGTTGTCATAACTGTTGAGACCTGAAATGCTGCATGCCGGAGGCCTGTAGTTACGCTTGAGTAAATGTGATAAATATTAAGTGTAATTAATGCAGTAGATACCACGAATACACTAAGGTATGCACGCAATTCTTCATCTCTCCAGACACTTAATAAGTGTTTTGTAAGAATAAGATAATAGCAGCTAAAGTTAATACCGAATAACAACATAAATATTGTAGTAACATTTTGCAAATATGGACTATAACTTGCCATACTGTCACTCTTAATTCCAAAACCTCCAGTTCCAGCTGTTCCGAATGTTGTGCAAACAGAATCAAATAATGGCATACCTCCTATGAAGAGAAATAGGAAATTCAATATTGTCATAGCCATATATATGCCGTAGAGAACTAATGCGGTTTTCTTCATGCGTGGAACGAGCTTACCGACGTTAGGGCCGGGACTTTCAGCTCTTAACAAATGCATTGTAGATCCGCTATTATGGTCGCTTTTAGGGACGAACACCATAAGTAGTACAAGAACTCCCATACCACCTAGCCAATGGCTGAAACTTCTCCAGTACAGAAGCCCTCTCGATAATGATTCAACATCAGATAGAATACTGGCACCTGTTGTAGTAAAACCTGATACAATCTCAAATAGAGCATCTATAAAAGAAGGTATCTGTCTTGATATAAAGAATGGCAGACAACCAACAAGACTTATGAGAATCCAACAGGCAGATGCACATACAAGTCCTTCTCTTTGATGGAAACCATTAGATGGATTTCGACTGAATAAATACAAAATACCTGCTAATACTATTGAGATTCCTATTGTAGCGAGAAAAGAAAGTGCAACCTTTGTTTCTTTATCATAGATACAGATAAGCATTGCAGGAATCATAAATACAGCTTCTAATATCAGAATACCTGAAAGAAATCGATTTATTTTCTTGTAATTCATATGCGTTCTCCCTTATTCAAAAATATCATTAAGTTGAAGAAGTACGTGGTCAGCTTTAGTAACTATAATTACCGTATCACCAGCTTCGAATGATGAATCACCACTAGGAATTTCTGTTTTACCATTATGAGTAATACAAACGATAAGAGTACCTTTTTTTAAATGAAGATTTCTTAGTGGAATACCACAGTTACGTGTGTTAGAATCTGCTACGAATTCTACAGCTTCGGCAAGACCATTTGCTATAGAATGGACAGATACTGCAGCACCGGATTGATTATGTATTGCACGGACATATCTGACAATTGTATTACAACATAAATCTTTAGGGCATATGACACTTCCGATTGGAAGAGGGTCTAAAATTTCAGTATTTTCGAAATGTCCGATTTTAGTAATAACCTGAGGAACACCGATATCATTTGCAAATAATGATATTATAATATTAATTTCATCAAGTCCGGTCATTGATACAAGTGCATCACAATTCGAAATGCCCTCGCTCTCTAAGATTGAGTGATTGCTTGCATCACCGCATATTATATCGGCTGACGGAAGAAGGTCGGCTAATTCTTCACATCGTTCACGGTCTTTCTCAATAATCTGCACATGAATGCCACTTCTTATTAATTTGCTTGCAAGATAGTAGCCGGCACGACCACCACCAGCAATCATTACGTGATTGACCTTATGTGTAATGATATCAAGATTTTTTAATAAAACTGCAAGTTCATTAGTAGGGGCAGTAACAAATACTCGGTCATCTTCCTGAAATACAAAATTACCATCAGGCATAATTGCCTGACCTTTTCTAAGAACGGCACATACTAAAACCTTACACTTAATAATGGAATCAAGATTTGATAATGCCACACCATTTAAACGACTTTTACCATTAATTCTTAATTCGACGATTTCGACTCTGTCCTTTGCAAATGACTCTCTTTTCAAAAAACCCGGAAGCTTAAGAAGTCGTTCCATCTGATGGGCAGCCTGTTTCTCAGGATTAACCACAAGTGAAAGTGCAAATGCACCACTCATCTTGAAAATCTGTTCAGAATATTCAGGGTTACGAATACGTGCAATCGTATGAATATGTGGATTAAGAGTATGAGCAGTTAAGCAGCATAACAGATTAATTTCATCGGCACTTGTAGCAGCGATAAGTAACTTGGCATCGGAAATGCCAGCTTCTTCAAGTACATTCATAGTTGCACAGTTACCAGTTACCGTCATAATATCATACTGGTCAAGCGTACTGTCTAAGACCTCCTGTTTAGAATCAATAAGTGTTAAATCATAGCCTTCAGAGGAGAGTTGGCGCACGATAGCGGCACCGACTTTTCCGTATCCAGCAATTATTACTTTCATTATTTCCTCCATATCTACATATTTGTAGATTTAAATATATTATTAATAAGTGTTATCGCAAAATTATGATACTACCCCACGATAACTCCTATTATATAATTAAGTCAGAAAAAGGCAAGGGGCAAATGAAGAATTTTGTGCCCATTCAACAACAGAAAATTAAGCCAAATTGTCAGGATATAGTCAACACCCTCATAATTCCTCAATCGGGTGTTGGATATATTCTTACAACTTTGGCTTTAAGTATTCTGAATGATGAATGTATACAAATAATAAAAACGGGGTTTATGGACAAGCAAAATTCCTTATGTTATGATAAATAATCATAGCGGATATGTTGATATTCAGAGAAGGTATCCAGTAAAATATTCAGTAAAGTATTCAGCAAGAAATTTAGCAAGTTATCCGGCAGGATATTTAGCAAGATAATATTAAGATTTATATAAAAGAAAATAGAAAGTGATGATATAAATATGAATAAAACTACAAGAAAGGTTGCACATTACCATCTTCCGGGTTTATTTGAATTCTATGAATTGTATCGTGTATTTTTACAAATATACAGGGAACACAGAGAATTTTTTTATGATTGGTGTGATATAGGCTCTATATATGGTGCACCAGAGGATTGCATATGGGGTGGCGGACGGACTTCATTTGGAAATAAGAGTCCGGAGAAAGTCTTAGAATTAGTTCAGGAATATGATATTTCAGCAAGGCTTACGTTTAGTAATTCATTGCTTAGAACAGAACATCTTTCTGATAGAAAATGCAATGAACTTTGTGATTTATTCGGAAGAAATGAGGATAAGAAGAATGGTGTGATTATTCATTCGGAATTGTTGTTAGATTATCTGAAAAAGAATTATCAGGGGTTCTATTTTGTATCTTCAACCACTAAGGTTATAACTGATTTTGGAGAATTTCAAAATGAAGTGAATAGAGATGACTTCCTATATGTTGTACCTGATTTCCGATTAAATAAAGATTTTGATAAGTTAAATAATCTGTCTGAAAATCAAAAGGATAAAGTGGAGTTCTTATGCAATGAATGTTGTTCGCCTGATTGCAAGGTAAGAAAGCTGTGTTATGAAAATGTAAGCCGTAAGAATCTCGGAGAAGAATGTCCTGAACATCGCTGTACTTCATTAGATGATGGCGTTGGATACTCATTTTCAAGGGCAATGACCAATCCTACATTTATAAGTATAAATGATATTAAAAATATTTATTTGCCAATGGGATTTTCAAATTTCAAAATAGAAGGACGTGGACTTGGAAGTGCATTGATTCTTGAATTTTTGCTGTATTATATGATTAAACCGGAGTTCCAGATTAATTTAAGAGAGAAAATATATTTAGATAATATGTTAGATTTATTCTGATATACAAGGTGTTTGGAAATCGTATCAGGGACAGCTACAATTGATGTACTGATAACAGAGATTAAGAAAATAAGAAATTTTCAATATTCACAAAATTAAAAGAAAGATTGAAAAAAATAAGAACTACCCCTGACCTGCACTTGTCATATTATAATAAATATCTGAGTGCAGCCAAAAGGGTAGTTCTTTTTAGTATATAGGCAATTCTTTAGTATAAATTAACTTATATATGTATTATATAACTTTTTTGTCATTGCTTTCATCTGAACCATTTTTCTTAAATGAATTACCATTATCGAGCCAGAAACCGAACACACCGACTGTTAACACAATAACACAAAGTACGCCTACAAAAATATCCTGAATCATAGTTAACCTCCATTATGCAAAAGCATTAAAATTTAAAATTTGAAAATATTATTATAAGATTGTGTATGTGCTTCTGCCAAAGAGAAGCGTAACTAGATTCTTTTTTTGCCGTCCGTATTATGTATGTAACTTATAACCAGTTCTTTATTGGAGGTTTTAATAAAGGGAACCAGTTCATATTTGAATTTAAAACGTGTGCCATTAATACTTAATAGAAATGTATATATGAAGCCAGAGATTACTTCTTCCTTTACATTTCGAAGAAACTGCCTGCTTTCAATACGTTGATGATAAGCAGGTGAGTAGAAACCAAGCATTTCCGCAGTACAGATTGATGTATCTGAACTGGCATTATTTGTAATATTTATAGTGGGATTATGAACTTCAATTGGTGTACATAAATATGTAGGCTCTGTTTTGACATTCTCAAAACAGAAGCCGGATATGAGGATTATAATTGCAATTATGGAATATGCATACCGGTATTTCTTAATATGTATAAAGCTCATAAATGTTCGTCCTTTCTAAATATTTAGCCTTTTAATAAATATTGTTTTAGTCATTAGGAATATTGTGAAATCTTCCTGACAATTCTTCGGTCTTAACAATATTGATAAATGCGTGAGGGTCAATTGAACGGATTAATGGAATTAACTGTCTTTTTGACTCGGCATTGATTACAGAATATATAAGTGTTTTTTCTTTCTCTTCATAGCAGCCGATGCCTTTGAATAAAGTAGCATCGTGGTTAGTCAATTCTTTTATTGCATGGTATATTTTATCAGATTTATCAGAAATAATAAATAGTGTTTCTTTCTTATAACGTTTATAAAGCATTTGTATAATCTGTGTGCTGCAAAATTGATATATAATCGAGTAAAGTGCAATAGGCCAGCCAAATAATGCGCCTGCGATAATAAGCATAATTGCATTTCCGAGCAGGATATAATTCCAGGCATCGATGCCCTTTTGCTGTGACAGAAAAATGCTTATGAAATCTGTACCACCAGTGGTAGCACCCACATTGAGGCAGAGAGAAATCGCAAAGCCATTAATAAGTCCGCCGAACACACTTACTAACAGGATGTCCTGCGTAAATATGTATTGGGGTAAAATATCTACAAAAATACTTGATAAAAATATGGTTAATATTGAGTAAATAGTGAATTTCTTACCAATATACTTAAATGCAATATAAATCGGAAAGAGATTCAATACAATATTAAATATTGTATATGGGATTCTAATATGAAGAAAATTAAATATGATTTCCTGTAATAATAGTGATAATCCTGAAAAACCACCTGGGAAAAGATTTGCTGTTTTAGCAAAACAACACAGATTCCAGGCAAAAAGTATAGATGCAATCACTACTACAAATAATCGGAAAAATTGATAGAATTTAGGATATTTTGATTCGAGTGTCTGAAACATATCTACACCTCCGGTACAATTAAGATGTAGATATTATAACACATTATATGATAATAATATATTAGAAGTTTCAATAATTAATATAATTTACTCAAACACCGCAGATACATATTTTAACCTGTATTCACTTAATATAGATGATTTAAGGCAACTATGTAAGTGAGAAGTTTGCGTAATTTATCTAAGGGTTATTTAAGAAAGAAACGTATAAGTTTTTCATTAAATGATGTATATGGCTGGTATCTCATAGGGAGGTCAATCCAGGTCTTTTTATCCACGATACTTTTATAGTGTGAAAATGTATCAAAGCCTGTTTTACCATGATATGAACCCATACCACTTTCACCAAAACCGCCAAAGCCCATTTCAGTTGTAGCAAGGTGTATTATTGTATCATTTACACAACCCCCACCGAAACCTGTACGTGATATTACTTTATCAGCGTTTTTATGGCTGGAAGTAAATATATAAAGTGCAAGTGGATGAGGCATTGAATTAATTTTAGTTATGGCTTCATCAATATTTGCAAATGTAAGAACAGGCATAACAGGACCGAATATTTCCTCAAGCATTACATCATCAGTAAAAGTTACATTATCCATGACAGTTGGCTCGATTTTTAATGAGTCACTGTCAGAATTGCCACCGTAGATAACTTTATCTTTATTAATAAGAGAATTTATTCGGTTAAAATGCTTAAGATTAATAATTTTACCATAGTCAGGATTAGATAATGCATTTTCACTATACTGTCTTATGATTTCTTTCTTAATTTCAGCAAGCAGTTTATCTTTGATTTTCTCATCACAATATACATAGTCAGGTGCAACGCAGGTCTGACCACAATTAAGATATTTACCGAATACTATTCGTCTGGCTGCAAGTTTAAGGTTTGCATCATCTGTTACGATACAAGGACTTTTTCCGCCAAGTTCAAGTGTTACGGGAGTAAGATATGTAGCAGCATTTTCCAGGACAGTTTTACCGACAGTCTGACTTCCGGTAAAGAATATATAGTCAAAGTGTGACTTGAGAAGTGCGGCATTTTCGGCTCGACCTCCAGTTACTACAGCTACATATTTATCATCAAAACATTTGTTAATTAAAGAAGTAATGATGGCACTTGTATTAGGCGAATACGCACTTGGCTTAAGAATTACGGTATTGCCGGCAGCAATTGCATCGATTAAAGGGTCGATGGTAAGCAGGAAAGGATAATTCCATGGACTCATAATCAATACTACACCATATGGAGAAGGTTTCTTATAGCTTTTTGAATGGAACTGTGCAAGTGGAGTGTGAACGGTTTTGCTCTTTGCAAATCCTTTAGTATGTTTTAACATATATGTAAGTTCGCTTAATGCAAGTCCGACTTCACACATATAGCTTTCATGTACTGATTTACCAAGGTCAGCTTTAATGGCAGACAATATGTCATTTTCGTATTTAAGAATTTCATTTTTAAGTCTTTTTAATGCGGCAATTCTGTAATCTATTGATAAGGTTTCGCCTGATTTGAAGAATTCACGTTGTTTTGCAACAAGTGTTGCTATTTCATTTTCTGTCATTATGCAGTCTCCTTTTCCATTAACATATAGTAGAATTTCTCTAATTCTTCTGCATTCATAAGAACGGGAACAGGGTAAAGAGGATTAGCTTCTTTATCAGCATATTTTGATAATTCAGGAATGTCCTCTTTTCTTATTTCATTAAAAGTATCGCCAATATTAAAATATTTTTTCATATCCTTAATAGCATCGATGAATTTATGTGCTGCAGTTTCGTAATCATCTGTTTCAGCAGCAATACCTGAATAAACTGCGAGTTCATAGAGCTTTTTATAAACGGAAGAACCATAATCTTCTAATACAAATGGAAGCAAGGTTGCATTTGCAAGACCATGCGGAATATTATATTTGCCACCTAGAGAATGAGCGACTGCGTGAACATAACCTACATATGATTTAGTAAATGCACAGCCGGCGTAGAAAGAGGCTTTAAGCATATTTTTTCGTGCTTCGATATCTGTACCATTATCATATGCCTTGTAAATATTTTCAAATATTAATTTAGTAGCACGAAGTGCATTTTTCCGGGTTGATTTAGTTGTTGAGCCACCGATATATGCTTCAACTGCGTGGGTAAGTGCATCCATACCTGTTGTGGCGGTAAGAGATGGTGGAAGACTTACCGTAACCTTAGGGTCTAATACGGCATAAGCGGGTATTAATGGAAAATCATTTATGGCGTATTTATGTCTTGTTTTGGCATCGGTTATTACTGCGGCAAGCGTTGTTTCACTGCCTGTTCCTGCCGTTGTAGGAATTGCAATTAATAAAGGAAGCTTTTTATGAACTTTTAATATACCTTTCATTTTTGCAAGAGATTGTTTAGGTTTGGCAATTCTTGCCCCGACAGCTTTAGCACAGTCGATACTTGAGCCTCCACCAAAACCTATGATTGCATTGCAATTATTATCTATATAAAGCTGCCTTGCCTCTTCAACATTAGTAGTGGTTGGATTGGCAACGGTCTTATCATAGATGAAATAATTAATGTTATGATGTTCAAAATGCATAATCATTCTGTCTAAAAGTCCGAATTTACGGATGCCCTCGTCTGTAACAATTAGTATATTATTGATATTTTTCTTTTCAAATAAGCCTGTTAATTTAGATGTGCTATAAAAGATTTCCGGACATCTGTAAGGCATAAATGGAATGGCTATTTTAAAACATTTCTGAAAAATTCTGCAATATGCAGCTTTAAATTTATTCATTGTCAGAGTTCCTTTCTAATTCATAATAATATTTTTCTAAGTTTTCTGAAATGGTCGTAAGCACAGAGTAGAAAATAGTCCGGTTTTTATCGGAAATGTCTGAACCACCAAATGTAACTGCATTTACAATGGAAGTGTTGACTTTCTTAGCATAGGACAGACCTTTGTCCGTTAATGTTACCTTGGCACGATATTTACGTTTATCTGCAGCTTCTGTATCAGAAATATATTGTACAAAATCTTTTTCAAAAAGTTCGGAAAGGGCCCTTGAGATTCCAGCCTTATCCTCCTTGGCAAGCAGGCAGATTTCAGAAGCTGTAAGCCCCTCAGGGGTATTGTTAAGTAAATTCATACATGTAACGTGAGTTCCCTTAAGTCCTATTTTGTTCATTTCATATTTCTTGATTTTCTGTATGCTTTTGTATATAGATGCTATGTCTGTTGTAAATGTTTCGAATCTGTCAGTCATATATACCTCCATTCTGCATGTGTGGTGCTAAAAACTAGCTTAAAACAAGCAGCAGGCACACAAAATAATTGTCTAAACATAATTCTGTTTGAGTTATAAAGTTTAAATTTAATTATATAAATATAGATGTTGAGTAATCAACAGGTTGAAGTATAACAATAAAATGTTGAGTAGTCAACATCTAAAATAAATATTAAGGGGTGTTTCTGATATGTCTTTTAGATTTTTTAAGAAACTGTTTATGAATAGTTTAGCTTTAACTGAGATAATGAATAATGTCGAATGTTGTAATTATCTATCACATCATTCGACATTGAAAATAGAAATATCATAGAACAAATTTATTCATAAAATTTATTTATGAGAGCTATCTATGAAATGGAGAACAAATTTAAGATGAATAATATTTTAGAAATACTAGAAGAAACTGTTAAGAATCATTCAGAGAAAATTGCAGTTGATGATGGAGAAGAAACTCTTAAATGGAGAGAGCTATTAGAATTATCCAGACGATATGGTACAGCATTTGCAAGGAAAACGGATAGAAATAAGCCGGTTGCCATATTAATGGAGAAGAGTGCCAAGACGTTATCAGTAATGTTTGGTGTCGTATACGCGGGTTGCTTTTATGTGATGATAGACCCATCACAGCCGGCAGAAAGGCTGCAGCAGATACTAAGTGTATTAAGTCCAAAACTTGTAATTACCAAGTCAGAATTTATGGGATTACTTAAAGAAGCAGATTACGAAAATGAAATATATTTAGCAGATGAAGTTATACATATAGAAATTGATGAAGAATTGCTTACAGGAATTAGAAAAGAAAGCAAAATCACAGATTTATTATATGGAATCTTCACTTCGGGTTCAACAGGTATACCAAAGGGAATTGTGGTAAGCCAGAAAGCAGTTGTAGATTTTATATCGCATTTCGTAGAAATATTCAGAATAAATGAAGAAGATAGAATAGGTAATCAGGCACCATTTGATTTCGATGTGTCGGTTAAAGATATCTATTCGTCAGTAATGACAGGGGCTACCTTAGTGCTTGTTCCTAAGAAATTATTCTGCTCGCCTGCAATACTTCTTGATTATCTATGCGATAAGAAAGTTACGAATCTGACCTGGGCAGTATCAGCACTTACACTTATTTCATCACTAAAAGGGCTTAGTTATAAAGTGCCAAAGGATGTTAAAAGAGTAATGTTTAGCGGAGAAGTAATGCCGGTAAAGCAATTGAGATTATGGCAGACGGCATTACCAGAAGCTAAATTCGTTAACTTATACGGACCATCAGAGATTACCTGCAACTGTACATATTTTAATATAGGAAGAATGTATGAAGACAATGAGAAGATACCTATTGGCAAGGCATTTCCGGGCAGAGAGGTATTTCTTATAGACGATAATAATTCAATAGTTAATAAAAGAGATAAAGTCGGAGAAATATGTGTAACAGGCGAATCATTATCCGAGGGCTACTATAATAATCCTAAGGAGACAGAAAAACGCTTTATTATGTATCCTTTGCATAATAACGAGGCTGTGAGGTGCTATAGAACAGGTGACTTAGGTTACTATGGTGAAGATGGCGAGCTATATTTCTCAGGAAGATGTGATTTCCAGATAAAGCATATGGGACACAGAATTGAATTAGAAGAAATTGAAAGAGCGATTAACCGTATAGATGAAGTGGATAAAAGCGTATGCCTGATGGATTATAAGCACAATTATCTGGTAGCATTTTATCAGGGAAATGCTATGACAGAGGATATCCACAGGGAATTAAAGCGAAGCATTCCTGCATATATGATTCCTAGAAAATTAGTACAGACAGAAGTATTTCCGCTTAATAAAAATGGCAAGACAGACAGAAAGTATTTTATGGATATTATAGATAAGAGAAAGAGAGTTTAAATGAATATAGATGAATTAGAAAATATTGCTGCAAATTATAAAGCACCTATGTATATATTTGATTCTGACATAATTACTGATACGGTAGAAATGTTTAGAAGAAATCTAAATACAGCTTCGAAAGCCGATATTAATCTGTGTTATGCGATGAAAGCTAATCCATTCTTAGTAAGTATAATGAATGAATTAACAGACAGAATAGAAGTCTGCTCAATGGGCGAATTCAGAATATGCAGGGATAAGGAAATTACTCCGGAGAAATTGTTGATTTCAGGTGTTATGAAAGACAGACAGGATATATATGAGATACTTGATTGTTATGGTGAAAGGTGCTTATATACAGCAGAATCGTTAATGCAGTATTCATATTTCAAAGAATGGTGCAAGGCTAATAAGAAAGCAGTTAATGTATATCTGAGGCTTACAAGCGGTAACCAGTTTGGAATGGATAAGCAGACAATCAGAAATATAATAATGGATCAAACAAATGAAAATTACAGACCAAATATTAGTGGTATACATTATTTCTCAGGAACGCAGAAAAAATCAATGAAGAAGATTAGAGATGAATTAACTTCATTACAGGAATTTATCTGTGAGTTAGAAGATACGACAGGTTACCATATTGATGAATTAGAATATGGACCTGGTATTCCGGCTGCTTACTTCGAGGGACAGGACAATGCATTGGAACAGAACATAAAAGAGGTTGCCTATGTTATTAATGAGATACAACTGGATTATAAGATAACACTTGAGATGGGCAGGGCATTTGCAGCAGGCTGTGGATATTATATGACGGAAGTTAAAGACATAAAGCATAGCGATGATAAGAATTATTGCATTGTTAATGGTGGTATGCACCAGCTTAATTATGACGGACAGATAAGAGGTATGTATATGCCACATATCAGACATATAAGAAGTGCAAGTACAGAATGTAATGAAACAGACTTCGAAAAAGCAGACAATAATAAGTTAGACCACAATGAATTAATTAACACTGAATCTGTGAAACACTGGACTATTTGTGGAGAACTATGTACAGGGAATGATGTTCTTGTGCAGAAAATTGCCATAGATGATTTGAAAGTAGGTGATAAGTTTGTATTTGAAAATACAGGTGCATATTCGATGACAGAGGGAATGGCATTATTCTTAAGTCACGTATTACCTGCGATTGCTATATACAATAAGAAAGATGGAATAAAAATCATAAGAAAAGAAATGGAAACTTATAAATTAAATATGTAGATTAAAGCGAAAAACGGAGGATTAAGAAATGAATGAATTACTTGAGATTTTAAATGATATTGATGACAGCGTAGATTGGGAAAATGAAGAGGGGTTAATAGACAGACATCTCCTAGATTCATTTGGTGTAATTACACTTGTATCGGAATTAGAAGATACATTTTCAATCGAAGTGGAAGCATCTGAAATTGTACCCGATAATTTTAATTCAGTACAGGCAATGTGGAAAATGATTACTAGATTACAGGAAGAATAAAGGTGAAAATATGTCTTACAATTCAGCACTATATCTGTTTATGTTTTTACCGCTTGTGTTATTAATGTATCAGATAGTACCGAGAAGAATCAGACCGCTTGTGTTATTGGCAGCGGGCTACACATTTTTCTATATGATTAGTGGTAAATTACTTGTCTATCTGATTGGAACGACGATATTTGTACATTACATAGGCATATGGTTAGGATATCTCAAGAAGCAATGTCAGACAGAGCTTTTAAATGCATCTAAGGGCGAAAGTTCTAAGATTAAAAAGCTATATAAGAAAAGGGAAAAACACGTTTTAATTATCGGAATACTTGCATTGCTTGCAGTATTAGTATATCTGAAATATTACAATTTCTTCGCCGGAAATATAAATATTCTTATTAAGAATATGGGTGGTCATTATGCATTTACCATTAGAAGGGTTTTACTTCCAATTGGAATATCATTCTACACATTACAGGCAATAAGTTATATGGCGGATGTGTATTGGGAGAAGATTAAACCAGAGGGAAATATATTAAAACTTGCATTGTTCTTAGGATTCTTTCCGCAGATTATGGAGGGACCTATAAGCATGTATTCACAGACTTCAGATGACTTGTGGGCAGGCGAATCCCTTAAGATGAATAATCTGGCACAAGGTGGCATAAGGCTTGTGTGGGGATTATTTAAGAAGATGATTATAGCTGACAGACTTTTTGTGCTGGTTACAGCATTATTTGACCATTATGAGAAATATAGTGGTGCTTTAATAATTGTTGCTGCGATTGCATATACAACACAACTATATATGGAATTCTCAGGCTGTATGGACATCATAATCGGTAGTGGTAAAATGTTTGGAGTGACTCTTCCAGAGAACTTTAATCAGCCATTTGCCTCTAAAAATGCTGCAGAATTCTGGCGAAGATGGCATATGACTCTTGGTGTATGGTTTAAGACATATGTGTTCTATCCGGTGTCAGTTTCAGGAGTTGTTAAGAAATGGAATAAATTCAGTAAGAAGCATTTTAGTAAATATATTACGAAATTAGGTGTATCTGCAATATGCTTATTCCCGGTATGGTTATTTAACGGTTTATGGCATGGTGCAGAATGGAATTACATATTCTATGGAATATATTATTTTGCGATATTACTTATGGGAATAGCTATAGAGCCTGTCAGGGATTATATAATTAAGAAATTACATCTTAATATAAATGCATTGTATTATAAAGTGCTTCAGACATTAAAGGCCTGGGTTATAATCTTCACAGGTGAACTGTTCTTCAGGGCAAATGGATTGCGTGCAGGTTTACATATGTTTGCGAGCATTTTTAAGAATTTCAACATTCAAAATATATGGAATGGTACACTGTTGAAATTTGGTTTAGACAGAGCTGACTTTGCGGCAATTATATTTGGCTGTATTGTTGTGGCAGTAGTCGGATATATAAAAGAAAGGAACCTGTTAGGAGAGGGCGGACTCTGGAAAATGCGCCTGTCTGTGAGATGGGCAGTTTATTACGGACTGATTCTTTCAGTTATATTTTTAGGCGCATATGGAGTTGGTTATCAACAGGTAGATTTGATTTATGCAGGATTTTAGAAATATAATAAAGGACAAAAGAATAAGAGACTTAGGAAAATGTATTCTGTTTTTTACAATACTTATGGCAATGATTGTTGGATTATCTATCGGACTTAATATGCTGTCAAGAAAAAATGATAATCTTACACAGAACAGAAATAAGAGCCTGGTCCAGATTCAGAATGAGAAAGAAGATACAGTTGACTTATTAGTATTAGGTGATAGCTTAAGTTTCTGCTCATTTGCACCGATGAGATTATGGAGTGAATATGGAATTACATCATTTGTGGGAGCACAGTCAGCACAGATGATTAATGAGTCATATTTTATGTTAAAGATTGCATTGAAAACACAGAAACCTAAAGTGGTTATAATGGAGACGAATACTTTATTCAGAGCTCAGGACAAGTTAGACGGAGCAGTCAAATTAATAACTAACGAATTTAACTATTATTTACCAATATTCAGATTCCACAGCGTATGGAAACCACTTCTGTTTGGTATGGATTACGGAGAGAAAAGCTATAAAGGCTTTATGATAAGAGATGCGATTAATCCATATACAGGCGGTCAATATATGAATGAAACTACGGATAAGTGGGAAATATCTGACGGTGTTAAATTATATATGGACAGAATTAATGATCTATGTAAGGAAAAAGGAATAAAGCTTATCTTAGTAAGTACACCATCGCCTAAGAACTGTAATTATCAGAAACATAATGCGATAATGGAATATGCTAAGGATAATTCACTTTCATATATTGATATGAATCTTATGTTAGACGAGTTAGGAATAGACTGGAGTTTAGACAGTCTTGATAAAGGTGACCATCTTAACTTGTCAGGTGCATATAAAGTTTCAGATTATATTGGAAAATATCTGAGAGACAATTATAATATATCTGACCACCGTACAGATGAGGCTTATAAAAAATGGGAAAAAACTTCGAAAAAATATGAAAATGCAGCCTTAAATAAATTAAATGCAATGGAAGAACAGTGGAAGCGAAGTAAGAGTTAGGAAAATATATACAGGCAGATACAGGAGGTGATGCCGGATATGAGTAGGGAACATATTCTAATTATTGAAGATGATGCAGATATCAGAGAGGGTGTTCGCATTCTGTTAGAGAGTGAGAATTATATTGTAACAGAAGCAGAGAACGGAAGAAAAGGATTAGAAGCATTAAATGATACAATGGATTTAGTAATCCTTGACATTATGATGCCTGGAATATCGGGCTTACGAACCTGCGAGGAGATTCGTAAAATGTCTAATGTACCAGTTCTTTTTCTTACTGCCAAGGCACAGGAATCAGATAAACTTATCGGTTTAATGGCAGGTGGAGATGATTATCTTGCAAAACCTTTTTCATACGCAGAATTATTAGGAAGAGTAAAGGCACTTCTACGCAGATATAAAGTATATATGGGTAAAAATTCCGTTAGTGAAGACAGAGAAGAGAATGAAGAATACATTGATATTGCTAACATAAAGATAAATCAGGAATTTAACGAAGTATATGTAAATGGCGTAGAAAAGGAAATGTCTGACATTGAATATAATATTCTATTGTTAATGATGCAACATCCAAGGAAGATTTTCTCGGCGAAAAATCTCTATGAAAGTGTATGGGATGAACCTTATTTCTATTCATGCAACAGTACAATTATGGTTCATATAAGAAAATTGCGTGTAAAGATAGAAGAAGACCCGACGAATCCACGTTATATAAAAACTGTATGGGGAAAGGGGTACAGATTCGATGCGTGCAACGAATAAGAGAGACTCAATTTATTTTCAACTGCTGATGTTATTAATAATTTCAGCAGTTTTGTCTGTTATATTATTTATATTTCTAGAGAGTACAGGAACAAAGCTTGTGGACAGGTTCTATGATTCTGAATATGGTGACAGAAAGAACAGGGCATATGTTAAGGAATTACAGAAATATGTGAAAGAAGAATATCTTTCTTACAGAGATACAGATAAGATATCTTCGTGGGTAAAGAAACAGAAGATAATCTATGTCCAGATATACAAAGATGGCGCTAAAGTGTTCGATTCTTCTTATCCTGAACAGGTAGAATGGGGAGAAACCATTGATAATGATGCATATCTGTTAGAAAAGTTCTATTATGTTGAATTCGCTGAGGGTGTAGCAAGTGTATCAATAACTGGCTCATATACTTATCAGTTATATCAGTATGCTATGATGATGGAAGAATTAATTACATTTGTATTCTTTATTATGCTGGTATTATTAGGAATAAGAAGGAAGATGAAATACATCAGAAGATTAGGTGATGAAGTCGAGATATTAGAGGGTGGAAGCTTAGATTATGAAATAACTGTCAAAGGTAAAGATGAGTTAGCAAGACTTGCAGAGAGTATTGAGAGTATGCGAAAAGCATTTAACAGGCTGATAACCCAGGAAACAGAAATGATTCACGAAAACCAGAGGATAGTTACGGAGATGTCACATGATTTGCGAACACCTGTCACATCTATTATGCTATACACTGAGATTTTGAAAAAGGGCAAATATAAAGATGAAAAACAATTATTAGAATATATTGAGAAAATAGATAGAAAAGCTCATGCTATGAAGCAACTTACAGAGAATCTGTTTGAATATTCCTTAGTAACTGGAGAAAATGATATTGAATTAGAAAAGGCGGAACAGTATGAAGTAATATTCTATGATTTATTCTCAGAAACATGCAGTTATCTGGAAGAAAAAGACTTTAGGGTAGAATTTGAAGTGAAATGGTCAGAGAATAAAGTCCGCATCTCATCAGATTACATTATAAGAATTATGGATAACATCACGTCAAATATCGTTAAATATGCAGATGCTTCATTTCCAGTGTGCATTACATCGATTAGCGATAATGCGATGGATGGTTTCGTGATTGAGAATAAGATAAAGGAAAATGATGAGAAAATAGAAAGTACAGGAATTGGCATCCAGAGTATTAAGAATATGATGATGAAAATGGGTGGCAAATGTCTTATAGAAGAAGAAAATGATATATTCAGGGTGATTTTGTTATTTACAAGTTACCATACTGTTTAATGCTATAGAGTTTTTTAGAAATAATAATATTTAGTATATAATATGTAAATTAAATATGCTAATTGGATTATGTATGATTTAATCAGGTGAATTGTAAATGACAAGATTTATCAATAAAATACGTAAAAATTGACATATACTAATCATAGCATTATTATAGGAAAATGATTAAATCAGACAAGGAGGAACAGCCAATGTTAAAGACAACATTAGAAATTGATGGAATGATGTGTGGAATGTGCGAAAGCCATATGAATGATTTGATAAGACAGAAATTCAATGTTAAGAAGGTCTCATCTTCTCATAGCAAAGGAATAACGGAGATTATATCAGAAGAAAGTCTTGATGAAGATAAATTAAGAGAAGAGATAACAGGAATCGGATATACACTTAAGGCTGTTAATACAGAAGAGTATGTTAAAAAAGGTTTCTTGTTATTTGGAAGAAAGAAATAAATGGAATAAAGTTTTGTTGCAAATACAACAGAACTTTATTTTTTTTTGAAGTAATATCACATTGTAAATGAAACAGGGATTTGCAAATGCCGGAATAAAAAATTATGCGGACACAGGGTGTCTGAGGAATGGAGAATATAACTATGTCAGATAATATGTTTTGTTTTCAGTGTGAGCAGACAGCTTCTCAAGCAGGCTGTACAGGTTGCGCAGGGGTATGTGGAAAATCTGCATCTACTTCGAAATTACAGGACGAATTAACAGGCGCTTTGATGGGGCTTGCTAAAAAATACAACGATAACAGAAATGAAGAAATCACAAAATTGCTTATTGAGGGATTATTTACTACGGTTACAAATGTGAATTTCAATGATGATACGTTGAAGAAAATGATAGCTGATATCAGAAGTTATGATATTGCAGATGAATATGATATGATAAATCTCTGGAGAGAGAATGAGGATATACGTTCATTAAAATCATTAATCCTGTTTGGACTGAGGGGTATGGCAGCGTATGCATATCACGCAATGGTGTTAGACTATGAAGATGAAGAAGTAAATGCATTTATATATGAAGCACTTATAAGCGTGAGCGAGAATCTCAGTTTTGATAAATTACTTGAAAAAGTGTTAGAGGTAGGCAAGGTTAATTTAAAATGTATGGAATTATTAGACAGAGCCAATACAGAGAGTTATGGAATGCCTGAACCTACAAAAGTTTCATTAAAGATTGAAAAAGGTCCGTTCATTGTAATCACAGGACATGATTTAAAAGATATCAAGTTATTGTTAGAACAGACTAAAGATAAGGGAATAAATATATATACTCATGGAGAAATGCTGCCTGCACACGCATATCCTGAACTTAAGAAATATCCTCATCTTAAAGGAAATTTTGGAACAGCATGGCAGAATCAGCAGAAAGAATTTGACAATATACCGGGTGCAATTCTGTATACAACTAACTGTCTTATGCCTGTAAAGGAAAGCTATGCCGACAGAGTATTTACAACAGAAGTTGTGTCATATCCTGAAATGGTTCATATCGGTGATGAGAAAGATTTTACACCTGTAATTGAGAAAGCACTTGCTCTTGGTGGTTATAGTGAAGATGTCCAGATGACAGGTATAAATGGCGGAACAGAAGTAATGACAGGCTTTGCACATAATACTGTGCTTAGTAATGCAGAGAAAATCATAAGCGAGGTCAAGGCGGGAAATATCAGCCATTTCTTCTTGGTAGGTGGTTGCGATGGCGCGAGAACAGGAAGAAACTATTATACAGAATTCGTTAAACAGTCACCTAAAGACAGCATTATTCTGACTTTAGCCTGTGGTAAATATCGTTTCAACGATTTAGACCTAGGAGATATATCAGGTCTGCCACGAATTATGGATATGGGACAGTGTAACGATGCCTACAGTGCAATTAAAGTAGCTATAGCATTATCAGAAGCCTTTGAATGTGGCGTAAATGAACTGCCACTTAGTATGGTATTATCGTGGTATGAGCAGAAGGCAGTATGTATCTTACTGACATTGTTATATCTTGGAATAAAAGACATCTATTTAGGACCAACATTGCCTGCATTTATATCTAAAAATGTCTTAGAATTTTTGATTGAGAATTATGGGATTTCACCAATCAGTACACCTGAAAATGATTTGAAGAAAATTCTAAATAAGTAATTTAGAACTTAAAATCATATAAATTTATTGAATTTTCTTATGTTTTACGCCAGTTTATGTTTTACTTTATCACGATAATATGTTAAAATGCCAATGTGTCGAAAAATGCATTGGCATTTTTAGTATGAAAATAAAGTACATAATTTTACTCTGGAGTTGAATTCAGTATTCATCTCACAATTCCAATGGTACAATGTGTCGGAAAATGGAGATTAGTATATTTAGATTCTAAGACACCTGATAGTTAGTAATAAGAAAGGAAAAATGTAAAATGAAAAAGAATATTTTAAAGGGTGCAGCGCTTTTAATGGCGCTTGTAATGGTTATCGGAACTGTAGGCTGTGGCAGCAAGAGCAGTTCTAACGGAAGTTCAAAGAAGAAATTTATTGTTGGATTTGATGCAGCATTTCCACCATATGGATATATGGACGATAATGGAGAATATGTAGGTTTTGACTTAGATCTTGCAGCAGAAGTATGTAAGAGAAGAGGCTGGGAGTTAGTAAAACAGCCAGTGGACTGGGATTCTAAAGATATGGAGCTTAATGCAGGTAATATCAGTTGTATATGGAATGGATTTACAATGAGCAGTGACAGAATTGATGATTATGCATGGTCAGACCCATATGTTGATAATAGCCAGGTATTCGTAGTAACAGCTAAATCAGGAATTAAAGAGTTCTCTGATCTTAAGGATAAGACAGTAGCAGTTCAGGCAGCATCTTCAGCACTTGAAGCATTAGAATCAGATGATTGTAAAGATTTAAAAGCATCATTTAAGGCATTAGAAGAGATACCTGATTATAACCAGGCATTTATGAATCTTGAAGCGGGTTCAGTAGATGCAATTGCAATGGATATCGGTGTTGCAAATTACCAGCTCGAGAGCAGAGGTAGTGATAAGTATGTGATTTTAGAGCAGCCAATTATATCAGAACAGTATGGTATTGGTTTCGCAAAGAATAATGAGAAATTAAGAGATGAAGTCCAGGAAACATTAGATGAAATGAGAAAAGACGGAAAATTTGCTGAAATAGCAGATAAATGGGGACTTACTGATAATGTTATTCTTGATACAGCAGAATAGAATGAAAGAAATAAAATGAGGTTGACTGACAAATGAGTACCTATGAAATGATTAAACTAATGCAGGATGGAATGATAGAAACTATCAAGATTTTTGCATATACTCTGATATTTACATTACCACTTGGAATGATAGTTGCATTTGGTCGAATGTCTAGATTCTTTATTATAAGAAATATTACAAAACTTTATATTGCTGTAATGCGTGGAACACCATTAATGTTACAACTATTAGTGGTATATTTCGGACCATATTACATATTCCACAGAAGTCTTACTTTAGAGTATAGATTTTATGCGGTAATAATCGGTTTCGTATTGAATTATGCAGCATATTTCGCAGAAATCTATCGCTCAGGCATAGAAGCTATGCCGGTAGGACAGTATGAAGCGGCTAAAGTGTTAGGATATAATAAAGTACAGACATTTTTCAAGATTATACTTCCACAGGTTATTAAGAAGATATTGCCTCCTGTGACGAATGAAGTAATTACATTGGTAAAAGATACATCACTTGCATTTGCAATTTCCTATGTAGAGATGTTTTCGGTTGCCAAGAAGATAGCAGCAGCACAGACGACCATGATGCCTTTTGTAATTGCAGGTGTATTCTATTTCATATTTAACTTCTTAGTTGCATTTGTTATGGGAAGAATAGAAAAACGTCTGGATTATTACAAGAATTAGGAGGTAGTTATGGCTTTATTAGAGATAAACAATATTAGAAAAAGTTTTGATGATTTAGAAGTCCTTAAAAATATTTCGCTGTCAGTAGACGAGGGCGAGATAGTATCCATAATAGGACCATCAGGCTCAGGAAAGTCAACCTTGTTAAGATGTGCCACAATGCTTGAGAAGATGGACGGTGGTGACCTGATATATTTAGGAGAGCATGCGGCAACTAATAATGAGAAAAATGTTTCTGTATATGCTAAGAAGAAAGATTTACGAAGAATACAGGGATATTTCGGATTAGTATTTCAGAATTTCAATTTATTTCCACATTATACTGTACTTAAAAATCTTATGGATGCACCGATTCATGTCCAGAAGAGAGATAAAGAAGAAGTTCGAAAAGAATGTATGGAATTATTAAAGAGAATGGGACTTGAGGATAAGGCTAAAGCATATCCGTGTCAGTTATCAGGCGGACAGCAGCAGCGAGTGTCAATTGCGAGAGCACTTGCAATGAATCCTAAGATATTATTCTTTGATGAACCGACATCAGCACTTGACCCGGAGCTTACAGGTGAGATTCTTAAAGTAATCAAAGAACTGGCAAATGAACATATGACTATGGTAATAGTTACACATGAGATGAGTTTCGCAAGAGATGTATCGAACAGAGTTATATTTATGGAGAATGGATATATTGTAGAGGACGGAACTCCTGAAGAAGTAATAGTTAATCCAAAGAATCAAAGGACTAAAGAATTCTTAAGTAATTTTAGTGACTAATTATTAGTGATTAAGAAATATTTATTAATAGAAAATTCAAATAAGAAGGAGAAACGATAAAAATGGAAGAGAATAAGAGAATAATGAATTTCAGACCTGAAATCAAAATTTTGGATGCAACGTTAAGAGATGGTGGATTAGTTAATAATTTCTACTTTACAGATGAATTTGTAAGAGATTTATATAAAGCGAATGTAAAAGCCGGTGTTGACTATATGGAATTCGGTTACAAGGCTTCAAAGGAAATATTCGATGTAGATAAATTTGGAAAATGGAAATTCTGTAATGAAGATGATATAAGAGATATCGTTGGTGACAACGTAAGTGATTTAAAGATTTCTATAATGGCAGATGTTGGAAGATGCGATTACAAGAATGACATTGTTAACAGAAGTGATAGTGCTGTTGATATGGTAAGAGTAGCAACATATATTAATACAATGCCAGCAGCAATTGAGATGATAGAAGATGCTAACAGAAAAGGTTACGAAACAACATGTAATATTATGGCTATATCTAATGCAAATGAAACAGATATTGATATCGCACTTGAGATGCTTGGTAAAAGCTGTGTTGACGGAATCTACATCGTAGACAGTTACGGCTCAATTTACCCTGAACAGATGAGAGTAATAGCTGATAAATATGTTGAAGTTGGTGAAAAATACGGCAAAGAGATAGGTATTCATGCACATAACAATCAGCAGCTTGCATTTGCTAATACAATTGAGTCAGTATCAAGAGGAGTTAATTTCTTAGATGCTACAATGAGCAGTATGGGAAGAGGTGCAGGAAACTGTGCAATGGAATTATTATTAGGTTTTCTTAAAAATCCTAAATATAATTTATTCCCTGTATTACAGTTCATAGAGAAACATATTGCTAAATTACAGCAGGAGGGTGTTGTATGGGGATATGATATACCATACCTTCTTACAGGACGTTTAAATCAGCATCCATCAGCAGCAATTGATTTTACGAAAGAAAAGAGAAAAGACTATTCAGAGTTCTACCAATGGTTATTAGAAAGAGAATAGTGTAAAGAAAATAAAATAACAGGACATATATTTTGCTCTCACTCCATTATCAGAACATTTAACAGTATTTAATCGCTTTCATTGTACAAATACTGTTAAATGTTCGTCTAAGGTCGTAATTCGCATAATATATGTCCTGTTATTTTTGTTACTTTGGAGTATCCTATTTATTTGAAGAATTTCTTAATCACATGAAGAATTCCATCATCATCGTTTGAGTAAGTGATGAAGTCAGCAGCCTGCTTAACTACGTCCTGCGCATTTTCCATGGCGACACCGAGCCCGGCAATCTCTATCATAGAAATGTCATTGAAACCATCACCACAGCATACCATTTCTTCACTCGTAATACCGATGGTGTTAAGCAGTTTGATAAGGGAATGTGCTTTATCGATATTTTGAGGCATTATTTCTAAGAAAAATGGTTCGGAAAAATAGATGCTTAGTAATGATTTATATTTATTCTGTAACTTCTTCTGGACTTCTAAGAGAACCTCATGTTCACCAGTCATAAGACATTTATTAACCGGATAATCAATATATTCTGCGAAATTGTCAACTTTTTTAAGCGGAATATGATTAATTCGTGCCTCTAATTCTATATATTTATCTAATTCACGACCGACAACGACGCAATCATTATCATAACTTATAATGCCTACATTTGATTCAACGGCTGCATTATACAGTTCAGGGATAACCTCGCCGGGAAGAGTTTTCTGGTATATTACTTCATTAGTGCGGCAGTCAATTATCTTCGCACCATTGTATGAGAGAACATAGCCACCGAATTTATCTAGCTGTACTTCCTTAGCTAATGGAAGCACGCCGGGAGTAGGTCTGCCGGAAGCTAATACTACTTTATAGCCTCTTTCCTGAATATCAATAAGGGCATCAAGGGTAGGCTTTGAAATCTCTTTTTTTGAATTAGTTAATGTACCATCTAAATCTAAAACAATAATTTTGTAATTCATAAATTGTCTCCATTCTTGTATAAATAGTTTATATTTTAAATTGCAAAATAATATTTAGGTGGGAATAACCACGCTATATATTTTACAATAGGTATTATCTCTGATACATCCATGAATATCGGACAGAAAATTATGCTTCCTAATACCAACACAGGAATAAGTGCTGCAAATGCAAATGAATTAGGAATTATTTTATATAAAATATAGCAATACAGCGTACAGATTATAGAATATAATAAAATTCTAAAGATTTCAAGCCATATTCCATCAGATAATCCGCTTAAATATATTCCTGACATGCCAAATATCCCGGCTAATAAAGTTAAGGAAAATATTTCGCTCATTTTGCAAAACGGTCTTATTTTACTGTTAAATGCATTAAATATTCCGGTTTTAGAATCCTTATACAGATTGAAAGTTCCGATAAATGCTGCAAACATAATAAACAAAGTTATAATACCTCTTACAGACAGAAGCACGTAAGATGAAAGCAATGAGGAATTATCAATTGTTTCATTGTCAGCATTGATATATTCAAATGAAAACGTATCATTTCCTGCCATATAATAATCATATTCTGGTCTTAAAGTACTTCTTAAAGAATCTATATCATTAATGGTGAAAATCTTCTGCGAGCTTATGAACTCGGCCAATTCGTTAAATCCATACTCTGCAAAAACCTCTGAAAATACATATTCATCGGTTATGGCATCAGTAAGTGTACCTGGTGATTTATATACAGTTACAAGGTTATTAGTCTTATTTTCATAGACTTTTTCACTGAAATCTGAGTTAAATACATATCCACATTCATAATCACCGGAAGCGACTCTTGATGTAAGTTCATCAAGACTGCTGCACTTTTCAAAAGTAACACTTTCATAATTATTTTTTAGATTATTGCATATTTTGTTTGTAAGATTATCTTCACTTTCTATATATAGTCCTGTTTTTATTGAGATTTTAGTATCCTCGATATTAGTTTTAAAAACCATACATAAAATTGGAATTAACAGAAGTAATATTATAAATGATGTACGTTTAAGGCATCTTTTGATAAAAAGATAATTACATAGTATAAGTTTCTTCACTAGTCATTACCTCTCTTTCCGAAATGCTTAATTTCTAATAAATGTATCTTAATAAATATAGTCGTTAATAATGTAAAAATGCCAGTAAATATTAGCAATTTAATTATGTGTTCTGTAAAGACTTCACCTGTAAACATTGTTCCAATAATGTTAAGAATATAGGTCGTTGGCATATAATCAGCAATTTTCGATATTGGTTCAGGAAGCAGTATATCTGGAATAAATGCGCCTGAAATAAATGAACATATTATAACTAAGATGAAATGTAGCAGGATTGCACTGTATTTACCGGATATAAGATTACCTGTAAAGCACATAAATGCTGAACAACACAGACATATAAATAAGTTGTTAATTAAGATGTTCTTAAGGCCTAATTGAAAGCCAATACCTATCTTTGAATTTAAGACATATAGTATAATCATAAATGTTGATGCAAGCACATATAAGACAGTAAAATTACTGATAAGATGTGCCAGGGTTTGTGAAAATGCGCCAATTCCATTCTGGTGCAGTTTTAAAGATATAACCTCGTCAGTATCTTTACTCTTAAGAATAAATACGCAGCCAAGAAGTAGCAGGATAAGCATAATTCCTGAAGCAAAATAATAATTAGTCGTGCTTAAATTACCAGTCGCGGTTATTATATGTCTGTCAAAGAATTTGCCCCTATTAAAGGCTTTGCCAAGATAAATCATATTAAGTGACTTATTAGCTTTGTTTTCATATTCTAAGACATCATTAGCCTTATAATAGTCGTGAAGGGTATAAACGCCTGCCTGGGCAGTCTGAAGTGTATACTGTGCAGCTTTTGTAAGCTCAGTTATAACCATAGTATAAATGGATTTTGTAGACGAATAACGTATGGATATAGGGTAGTTTTCGCCATTCATAAGGCTGTTCATAAAATCTTTAGGTATTATTACTGCAGCTATAGCTTCTTCATTTTGAACCATTTTAATAGCGGTATCATAATCAGATTCAATTATATTACAAACAGAATTAATGCTTTTAGAACTTCTGAGAGCAGAGACTATAAGTCCTGTCATTTCTGAATCGTCTTGTGACGTAAATACAATGGTTCTTTTTTCTTTTATAGAGACATCTGAATATAGTAATTTAGAAGCACAAAAAACAATTGCCCCTACCACGAGTGACAGGGCAATTGTTCCTATTAGTATCTGGGGAATTAATTTAAATTTTCTTTTTAATTCAAGTTTTAAATAAATTAACTTATTCATATTTTCACCAGCTTCAAATTTAATCCTCAATAGTTTTAGTGAAGAAATTACTAATACTGCCTATAAGGTTATATTTCTCTGAATCAGACAGTGAATTGATATCTACAGTTGAACCGGATGGCTTAGTAATCTTTGGCTTACCAGTATCAAGAGATAAATTGCCATTAAGTGTTATCAGCTTATTATATCCTTGTGTAACCTGAAAGCTTGTCATGTCAAAATCAAAAGATTTTCCTTTTTTGATATTGTTAAATTTACCCTGTAACACAATAATTGTATCAGTATTAAGTGTTGCTTCAACATTGTAGTCGTTAGAATCTGCGTTAAAATCTTCAGCTACATTTAATTCTAATAAGGAGTCATAGCCAGATAGGACTGAAATATCATGGCTTAAATAAGTAGTATTATCTTCGACTTCTTTAGTTCTGTCATATATTATTGAAAAATTATTATCTGAATCCGTAATCGTTAATGTAAATATCATACTATCGGCAGGATTGATTTCGTCATATGATTCGATTGAGAAATCAATATTGAATTCCTCACCAGATATTTCGATGGAATTGTTAGAATTAAAATTAGTTAACTGACCTTTCTTGTTCTTCCATACTGTAAATGCAATATCGCCCGAATATGCTTTTGCAGAATTATGTGCAACGTATTCAGCTTGTTTTTTGAGGTCACTTATTTCATCTTTGTCATATAATGATTCAATACTTGCGAATAACTCTTTGTTATCAAATGTTACAGTAATTAATTTAGAAATAAACAGCTTCACACTATCTTCGCTGATTGTGTATGTAGTGCCTTTATTACCATATGAATCAGCATCAGTATCGTTACTTGATATTCCTGAAAGGATAGTCTTGAAATCATCAGGATATGTTTCTTTAATCGCATATACATAGAGACTTATTATATCAGTATTATTGAATGAATCAAATGCATTTTTAAATAATTTATCGCTATATGTATACACTGATTCATTAAAAGTAGGTATCTTAAACATTATCTTCTTATCATTGAAAAAGGATAAGAGAGAATATAATTTCATTCCTCTATAAGAAATGTCTGCATCAAGTGATGCTTGCTTTGAAGCTGTATTATGATTAAATGTAGCATTTAAAGTTGCACCACTAATATCTGTATCGGCATATATGTTATCAACAGTAATTGTTGAGCTGAGACTTCCACATTTATTGTAGTTTGCAATAAGTTCTGAACTTCCAATAGCTGAATCAACAGGTGACGTAAAGTCAAACAATCCTTCAAATAAAGATGGCTTATTGGCAAGGGAATCTTTCTTAGAAGATTTACCGTTGTTAAGGATATATGCGATACCACCAACTACTACAGCAAGAATAAGACAGGCTATAACTATAGGTAAGATAGGCTTACGTGTCTTAACCGGCTTAGGTGCAAGATTTCTGTGCTCGTTAATGTTATTGCCAATTTTGTTACTAACATTATCATTAATGTCGTTGTTACCATTATCTTCGATAGAAGCATCGGTTTTTGAATCAGTTACTTTATCTTCAACAGGAACTTCAGGTTTTACATCAGTTACTTTATCTTCGATAGAAGTTTCAGCCTTTACATCTGTTACATTTTCTTCAACTTTTTCAGCTAAGGCATTGACTTTGTAATTACCATTATCTTCAATAGAAGTCTCAACTTTTATATCAGTTGTCTCATCTTCAGATTTTATATCAGTTGTCTCATCTTCAGGTTTTACATTAGTTGTGTTGCCTTCAGCTTCCTCAGAAACATTTGTAAAGAAAAGATTACTGATTGTTTCGTCAGTTGCGACATTTTGATTAGAGTCATTATTAATATTTACAGGCTCTTTTTTATTATTTCTCATTGTATTCTCCATTCCACAGGTGTATATGTTGGAAAATCTGCAAACTGAATATCAGATTCAATATGCGTTAAAAGTTAAACGTGACACCTGTGACGCATTTAACTGAATATGAATTAAAGTAATTTAACAAGTTCATCATCTGTAAGGTTCGTGGAAATCTCTGATAAACAGCCATCTTTAAGTAAGAATAACCGGTTGCATACAGACAGTTCATTCTGGTCGTGCGATACGACAATTATAGAATCATTTAATTTAGAAGTATAATACTTCATATAATTTCTGATGTCGTGTTTGGCAGCGATGTCAAGTGCAGCACTTGGCTCGTCCAGGATTAAAAGAGATGGATTATTAAGTAATGCGATTCCAATACTTAGACGTTTCTTCATTCCACCAGACATTTTCACAACTTTTTTTTCTGCAAACTCATTTATGCCGAGTTCTTTTAATATACCTGATTCTAATTGCTTTACCAAATCTTTTTTCTTACCGTTGTACCATAGACTTAGATTGTCTATTGCACTAAGCTCTGAAATCAATGGGTTCTCCTGTGGAACATAGCTGATATTATCTCTGGCTTTCTTAGATGAGCCAAGAATATTATTGCCATCTAGAAGAACTTCACCACTATCGGGTTTGCTAAGTCCACTTATTATAGAAAGTAAAGTTGTCTTACCCGTTCCATTTGCACCTACGATGCCGATACAATCCCCGGGTTTAACAGAAAATGATACATTATTAAGAACTTTGTGTCTGCCGTAGCTTTTACTAATTCCTTTTATTTCTATCATATAGACCTCACTTAGTTCTCACTTATATAAAGTTTATGTGAGCCTTTCTAAAATGTAATTCGTAGAAAATATAACATAATAGGGGAATTTATGCAATAATAATGGTGTCAAAATAAAAATCTTCTAAAAAGTGCTTGACATATTATTCAGAGGGTGTATAATACACAACATAAACGGCGAAGGCGTCTAAGATTAGTTTCTTAGACGCCTTTTTTGTTTCGCGAACTAGCCTGGTGCATCGTAAGATGCAAAATATTTGAAAAGAGAAAAGAAATGTGAATGGAGGTAGTGTTTATGGAATTTAGTGCTGTTAACACGATATGGGTACTTCTTGGTGCCGCTTTAGTATTCTTTATGCAAGCTGGTTTTGCGATGGTTGAGACTGGATTTACCAGAGCAAAGAACGCCGGTAATATTATAATGAAAAACCTGATGGACTTCTGTATTGGTACTCCGGTATTCTGGTTAGTTGGTTTTGGATTGATGTTTGGTAAAGGAAATGGTTTCATCGGTTCTATTAAAGGTATTGCAACCGCATCTAATTACGGAACAGGAATGTTACCTGATGGAGTTCCATTTTATGCATACTTAATCTTCCAGACAGTGTTCTGTGCAACAGCAGCAACAATTGTTTCTGGAGCAATGGCAGAGAGAACAAAATTTATTTCTTATTGCGTATATAGTTTTATTATTAGTTTAGTTATCTATCCTATTGAAGCACACTGGATATGGGGCGGTGGCTGGTTAGCTACAAGAGGCTTCCACGACTTTGCTGGTTCAACAGCAGTACATATGTGTGGTGGCGCAGCAGCTCTTATCGGTGCATGGATATTAGGACCTCGTATTGGTAAATATGGTAAAGACGGAAAGCCAAAAGCTATTCCGGGACACAGTTTAACACTTGGTGCACTCGGTGTATTTATCCTTTGGTTCTGTTGGTTCGGTTTCAATGGTTGCTCAACAGTTTCAATGGAGGGCGATTCAATTGCCTTAGCAGGAAAGATTTTCGTAACAACTAACCTTGCAGCAGCAGTTGCAACATGTACAGTAATGATTATTACATGGATAAGATATAAGAAACCTGATGTTTCCATGACACTTAATGGCTCACTTGCAGGACTTGTAGCTATTACAGCAGGCTGTGATACAGTTTCACCAATAAGTGCAGCAATCATTGGTATAATTTCAGGCTTCGTAGTAGTATTTGGTATTGAATTTGTAGATAAAGTATTAAAAGTAGATGATCCTGTTGGTGCAGTTGGTGTGCATTTCTTAAATGGTTTAGCAGGTACAATCTGTGTAGGACTTTTCTCGGATGGTGCTACAACAGCAATTGATGGTGAATCAGTAAAAGGTTTATTCACAGGCGGCGGCGCTAAATTACTTGGTGTTCAGGCCCTTGGTGTTGTGTCAGTATGTGCCTGGGTATTCGTAACAATGGGACTTGTATTTTTAGCAATTAAACATACAATTGGTTTACGTGCTTCAAGAGAAGAAGAAATCCTTGGTCTTGATATTACAGAACATAATCTTGAATCATCATATGCAGACTTTATGCCGGCATCAGTTCCTACTATATTAGGTTCATCCTCTAAGAAAGATAAAGAAGAAACAAAAGTTCCAGTATCAGAAGCAGTTCCGGTACAGTTAGTATCAGATGATAAACCGGTTGCAAGTGATGTTAAACTTTCTAAGGTTGATATTATTTGTAAACAGAGTAAATTTGAAGAATTAAAAGATGCATTAAATGCAATTGGCGTAATGGGAATTACCGTAACACAGGTACTTGGCTGTGGTGCACAGAAAGGTAATGTTAAATACTATCGTGGTGTTGAATTAGATATGGTATTACTTCCAAAAGTTAAAGTAGAAGTAGTAGTAAGTAAAGTTCCAGTATTAGATGTAGTAAACGCTGCTAAGAAAGCACTTTATACAGGCAACATCGGAGATGGTAAGATATTTGTATACGATGTAGAAAATGTAATTAAAGTAAGAACAGGCGAGCAAGGCTTCGATGCACTTCAGGGTGATGACGATTTATTAGCTTAATCACTTGCGAAAACGAATTACATTTTTAACATAAATAAAACACACAAAACACGAAAAACACAAAAAACACAAAAAACACAAAGAAAAACCGGATAGCTGAGAAGTTATCCGGTTTTTCTTTGTGCGAATTTATTCTTTCACAAGATACCCTTTATTTTTAAGCTCCTCCACGATAATATTCAGAACTTCTTCATTTTCAGCGGAGATTGTATGATAGTGGTAGTTAGAGGTTATATTTTTAAGTGGTGTAGATTTACCACTTTTTATATTTTCAATAAACTCCTTTACATTACGTCTTGAGCGAATGTTTAAATCAGCACTTATTTTTCCATAGACTTTATGATGCACGAATACATCGATAACTGTGCCACCAAGGTCAACAATAGTATTTAATTCATCTTCGGTCTGTTCATCAGTATGATTAACTTTAACGACGATTGTAGCACCGGACGGAGAATTAAGAAAATAGCCTCTGTTTGTAGAAATGATGTCATAGCCTTCGGCACGTAGAAGTGCAATATCAGATACTATAATCTGGCGGCTTACATCAAGTGATTTAGAAAGTGAACCACCGGAAACAGGTGATTTATCGCTTATCATTTTAATTATGGAATCTCTTCGCTCTTTTCCGGTCATAATTTATAGTGTCCTTTCTTAAATGCTATGAAGATTTTTAAGAGATACATCAAGTATAGGTGCTGAATGAGTGAGAGCACCTGAAGAAATATAGTCAACACCTATATCGGATAAAGCATTGATTTTCTCAAGGGTAACATTTCCTGAACATTCAGTTTTAGCACGTCCGTCAATTATTCTTACAGCTTCTTTCATGTCATCATGTGACATATTATCAAGCATAATAATATCAGCACCGGCATTAACAGCTTCTCTTACCATGTCAAGATTTTCGACTTCGACTTCGATTTTGCGGACAAATGAAGCATATGATTTGGCCATTTCAATAGCTTTTGTAATACTTCCGGCAGCACCGATATGATTATCTTTAAGAAGTATTCCGTCAGATAAGTTGAATCTGTGGTTTGAACCGCCACCGACCTTAACGGCATATTTCTCGAAGATACGCATATTTGGAGTTGTTTTACGGGTATCTAGAAGAGTTATGCCACTTCCTTTTAATAATTCAACGATTTTATTAGTATAAGTAGCGATACCGCTCATTCTCTGAAGATAGTTAAGAGCAGTACGTTCGCCTGATAACAGAACACGAATATCCCCGGTTACCTTTGCAAGGTGCATACCATTAGTAACTGTATCGCCGTCTTTACAGAATAATTCGACTTTGACAGTATCATCTAATAATTTAAATACACGTTTAAATACATTAAGTCCGGCAATAATACCATCCTGCTTACATATAAGGTCTACAGTTCCTAACTGAAATTCAGGCATAACTGCATTAGTTGTAATATCTTCACTTGTAATATCTTCCTTGAGCGCCATCATAATAAGCTCATCGGCATTGATTTTCATTGTAATATTGTTCATTTTCTTCTACTTAATTCCTTTCTGCATTTTTCTGCATATGAAGTGCAGCACGCTTTGCGAATACCATACTCTCTAACAGAGAGTTACTTGCAAGCCGGTTCTTGCCATGGACACCATTGCAGGCTGTCTCGCCGACCGCATACAGGTTATCCATTGAAGTGTGACTGTTAGAATCAACCTTGATTCCGCCCATAAAATAGTGTTGTGCGGGAACGACAGGAATAGGTTCTTTAGTTACATCATATCCATTTTCTAAACAATGATGATAGATATGAGGAAAATGCTTTAATATAGTCTCTTCTGGAATAGGAGCCATTGAAAGCATAACATAATCGGTCCCATCTTTATCCATCTGTTCACGAATCTTCTGTGTAAGAACATCTCTTGGAAGAAGTTCGTTTACAAAGCGTTCTCCATTTTTATCAAGCAGAATTGCACCCTCTCCACGAACTGATTCTGAAATGAGAAATCTTCTTCCGGGCTTGTCAGAATACAAGGTGGTTGGGTGAATCTGCACATAATCTAAATGCTCTAATTCAATATTATATTTCTTAGACAGTTCAAGTGCATCTCCAGTCAAATGTGGAAAATTTGTTGAATGTTTATATAATCCTCCAATGCCACCTGAAGCTAATATAGTATCTTTAGCAAGAATTTCTAATGTTTTATTATCAGATGTCTTAGCGACGATACCAAGACATTTATTGCCATATGTGACTAAATCAGTCATTGTCACGTATTCAAGCATTTTGACATTAGATTTCTTCCTGACGGCGGCCAAAAGTTTAGAGGTTATTTCTTCGCCGGTTATATCTTCATGGAAGAGGATACGTGGCTTAGAATGACCGCCTTCTTTAGTATACACCATTTCCCCTGATTTTGTCTGAAAATTCACATCATAATTAATTAAATCATTAATAAGCTCTCTTGATGAACGAATCATAATATCCACGCTTTCAGGATTGTTTTCATAATGTCCTGCTTTCATCGTATCTTCATAATAGCTGTCATAATCATCATCATCAGTAAGGACACATATGCCGCCCTGTGCCAGGAACGAATCACTATGGTCAAAAGCATCTTTAGAAATCATAATGATATCTGAATCATCAGGAAGATTAAGTGCAGTATATAGACCTGATACGCCACAGCCGACTATTACATAATCCGTTTTAATAGTATTTTTAGAAGAGAGAGATAACATTTTCTCAAGTGGCTTGTTTGCAAGATTACTGAATTCTTCATCAAGGATTACCTGGTTAGATTTATTCTTTAATACATCGATAACTTTTTCAGGGGTAATTAATTTCATTCCAGGGCATTCCTGTCTATCAGAGACCGGATAGAAACTTTTATCAGAATTATCGGCCTGTAATTTATGAAATACACCGGTTTCTGTTGCAATTATAAATGATTTAGATGAACTTGTTTTGGCATATTTAATTATCTCAGAGGTACTTCCTATATAATCTGCATTTTCAAGGATTTCCTCAGTACATTCAGGGTGAGCAAGCACTAAGGCTTCAGGGTGGGCCTGTTTAGCTGCACGTAAATCATTAATAGTTAAGTCTTTGTGTATTGGACAGAAACCGTCATTGAATATGAAATGTTTATCAGGAAGCTGTTTAGCAATATATCTTCCGAGATTTTCATCAGGAATAAAATAGATATTTTTATTAGGAAGATTCTCTACGACCTTTTTAGCATTGGCAGAAGTAACACACACATCTGACAATGATTTTAATTCGGCAGTTGAATTGATATAACAGACAACCGCAACATCATCATAGGTATCCCTGACAATTTTAATCTTATCTGCATCACACATATGAGCCATCGGACAGTCTGCATTAGTGTCAGGTAATAATACGGTTTTGTCCTTGTTAAGTAACTTAGCACTTTCACCCATAAATTCAACACCACACATAACGATTACATCGGCATCTGTCTGTGTGGCAATTTTACTCAGATAGAATGAATCACCTACATAATCAGCAATATCCTGGATATCGCCTGACACATAGTAGTGAGCTAGAATTACGGCATTGTTTTCTTTCTTTAATTCATTAATTTGTTCCTTGATTGAGTCTTTCACTTTGGTCTCCATTCTGAAGCGTTAAAAGGGGATAAATATAAGGCTTATTTAACTGCCTGCGACGCTTCGGCGCAGAATAATATTTAAAAGCATAATATTTGAAAAAAACTGTGCAACATATGAATACACAAATGTGTATCAAACTTTAAATGATACAAAGTGAACATATATTAACACATATATTTACAATTGACAAGACAGATGTTAATATATGTGTAAATGTTAAAACAAGCCATTTATTATGTAATGTCATAACTAAGAAAATATGTTGCATTTTGTATAATTTACATAATAATTCATTGACTTATGATAATAAATTTATTAATATATACATATAAATTGCGTGAAAATAATAAGAGAATATTTGAACTGAATAGAGAAGATTAACCGTAAATGAAAAGCAGAACCTAATTTACAGAAAAGGACGGTGGAGTCAATGACGAAAGAAGGATTAGAGTATTTATCTAATTTTATAGAAAATGTTATAAATGATAACTGTATTGTAAGAATTGTGAAACAGAACTATGCTTTGAAACCTACAAAAGAAGATTTTAATAAACTTCCGGTAAGTGACGATACGAAGAAGGTCTATTGTGATTATCTTAGCAGAAGAATGTTAAAGGCATATGAGCCATTTATGGATATAATAAGAGATTGTATTTTTGAATTAAATCTTGATATAGATAAAGTATTTGCAGATGCAAACATATATAGTCTTAACAGAAGTATATTCAAGAGCTATATAACTACAGGCAAGGCAAGAAGTCAGGAGAATCTTATACTTGCAGAGAAAGAATATGACCGTAAGAAATTTGTAGAGGGAATTGCTGACTTATTGCTAATGCTCTCAGAGAAGAAGCCTATATTCATAATGCTTAATGAGGCTAACCAGATGAGTGAATCTGTTCTGTTTGTATTAGAAGAATTAATATCAAGAACGAGCAGTACATTACATATATTAGTGGTTGTTAATGAAATGGGTAATGTAAAAGGTTTCCTTAATGATTCATATAATGAATTTATCAAGAAATGTGACTTAAAAGGTATAGTATCAGACTGGCCTTTTCAGGATTATTACGAGACAGAAGAGTCAGAGGATACATATGTATTTGATACTTCTTCTGATGAATTAGAGGATATCTGTACAATGTTTTACACATATGCTTTCGGACAGGCTAATTACTATCTTTCAATGATTTATCAGAAAGTAGAATTAGATAAAGCAGATGTAACGATTCAATTCAGAATAAATATGTTAACACTTTATATTATGGTAAGTATTTACAGAGAGAATTATTCTTATGCACTTGTATTGTGTGAAAGATTAAACAGAATTAATGCGTTTGAACTTGAAGATAAAAAAAACTATCTGTACTATTATTTTCAGACGATGGCCAATATGTATATCGGAAATGAAGATGATGCGAGAAAGAATGCTATTCTGTGTGAGAAGATGGCAGATAAAATCGGGCGTGAATATGAACATTTTCAGAGTATGCTTATAAAAAATATGTCAGAGCTATCAGGTTGGAAAGATATATGGATATGTGATAAATATGTAGAGGTTCCGGACGAGCTTATTTCATTATGCTATAAGTATAATTATCTTAATCATTTAGCACATATTTATGTATATTGTTTTGATAATGATTACAGATTATATACAGTTGTAGAGGGTATTGAAGAGAGAACACCTAATGTTACAAAGGGTATATTATTAGCTAAGAAGCTTAATAATGAGAAATTCCTCGTGGAAGCATATCGTAAGAATATTATGGTAGCATCATGTAACGGATTATTCCAGACAGCAGGATATTTCTACAGTAAATCAATAGAAATCGTTAAGAAAGAGAATAATAAATTTGAAGAGGCCAATATCTATAACGGACTTGGTTTCATCTGTTGTACTACTGATAAATATATTGAAGCAAACCGTTATTATAACAGGGCATTAAAGATATTCTATGATGAGAAAAACACCGACTATATTATAGAGACACTATATAATATGGGAACAAATGCGATTCTGGCAGGAGACTATACACATGCGACAGAATATCTTATGACGGTAAGCAATATGCTTAAGCAGCTTAAGAAGAACACTTTAAGAGTGTGTAATATTTCTAAAATCTTCGGATTACTTGCATTATCATTATTTAAGCAGGGTAATTATTATACGTCACAGATATATATTAATAAATCAGAAAACTTCCTTAAGTGCATCTTAGATTACAGGGAAGATGAATTCTATAATTATCTGTGGGATGATGATATGTTTTTGTTCTTCTATGTATCTGCACTTATAGATACAAGAAGTGGAAGATATGAAGAAGCATTAAGCAATTATGATAAGGCAGAAATATATATGAGCAGAGGAATTGGTAATAAATTCTTCTCTTATGTACACTTTGCAGTAGATAAATCAAGACTTCTATGTACATTAGGCAGATATGAAGAGAGCAGGAATCTTCTGACAGAGGCAAGGGCATACTTTAACAGTAAGGGTAATTTTTTACGTGTTAAGATGTTTGATGACCTTATCTGTACTGATAAATGGGAATATCCTAGTGTTATTTTGTCGATGACGGAAGTAAGTATTGATAACATTATGAAACTTGTAAGAACAGAAAGTATCGAGCATGAAGCTCAGGTAAGAAGCGCTCAGATTAAATTCTTTGGAACTTTCCAGGAACTTGTTAATCATACATATACTTCGGTTGAAAACGAGATTAATACACTTATAACGAACTTTAAGAATAATTTCAATCTGGATAATATGTTATTCGTAAGCTATGAAAATGAGTATCCGGAGATAAGATATAGTGATTTAGAATATGAATTGTCTGAAATTGAGATGGATATATTAGTGGATCATTTCAAACATAATGCGGAAGGATTTGTACTTTCTAAATTCAGTAATAACTATCATAGTTTTGACAGGATTATGAAGATATTCGACAGAAGCAAGGTATTTTCAATTATTGCAGCACCTATTTATAAATATGATAAGCTGCACAGCTTCTTTATTACATTTGTAAAGATACCTGAGAGCTGGAATTCAGTAATGAGCAGAGAGGTCTTAGACGAAAATGACCTGGATATGTATATGATTGTTTTCAGACAGATACTTGATGCAATAGAGAAATACAGACTTAATGAAAGACTTATTAAACAGGCTGTAACAGATGAACTTACAGGATTATTAAACCGTAAGGGATATTATGAAGTGATAGAGAAGATACTAAAAGAGCATTGCGACAGGAATGAGAAGTTAAATTGTGCATTTATGTATCTCGATTTAGACCATTTCAAATATTATAACGACACATTTGGCCATCATGTAGGTGATGCGATACTTAAACGTTTCGCAGATATATTTACAGACGCATGTGGTGATAAAGGATATGTAGTAAGATTTGGCGGCGATGAATTCGTTATGCTTCTTACTACAACAGATATCAATGAGATTAATAAAATTTCTTCAAGAATATACGAACTGATAGAGAAAGAAGATGGTTTTATAGAACTCGTTAAGAAATACGTTAAGAGTGATGTAAATATTCCTGACAATTTCAGGGCTACATGCTCAATCGGACTTGATTTGGGGCTTGAGATGACTAGGTCAAGTGAGATATCTGAGATGCAGAAACATGCAGATGCAGCATTATATTATGTGAAGAAGAATGGGCGTGGAAGGATGGCGCAATATAATAAAGATATGTAAATTTGAAATATGATTGGAGAAAAGAAAATGACAGGTTATGAGGCAGTTAAGAAAGTAATTAATGAAGTTAAGAAAGTTATAGTGGGCAAAGATGAGGTTATATTTCAGGTAATGACAGCTATGATAGCCGATGGACATATATTAATAGATGACATACCGGGTGTAGGAAAGACTTCACTTGCATTGTCATTTTCAAAAGCAATGGCACTTGATTATAACAGAGTCCAGTTTACACCAGATGTATTACCATCTGATGTAACTGGATTTACAATGCTTAATAAGAAGACTAATGAATTCGAATTCAAGAAAGGTGCTATAATGTGTAATCTCTTTTTAGCAGATGAGATTAACAGAACTTCATCAAAAACACAGTCAGCATTATTAGAGGCTATGGAAGAGGGCAACGTTACAGTAGATTCCGTAACATATAAGCTGCCCTCTCCTTTTAATGTAATAGCAACACAGAATCCTGTAGGTTCAATAGGTACACATATGCTGCCTGAATCACAGTTAGACAGATTTATGTTCTGCGTATCAATGGGATATCCGACTGTCAGTGATGAAGCTATTATGCTTAAAGAAAAATTCTGTAAAAATCCATTAGATGAAGTAAGGCCTGTAATTGATTCTAAAGGTTTAGACATAATTAAGAAAGAAGTAAGAAAAGTCTATATTAGTGATGAAATATATGAATATATTGCTAAGATTGCAGATATTTCACGTAATAAATCAGAAATAGAGTTAGGAATAAGTCCAAGAGGAAGCGTAGCCATAATGAAAGCTTCGCAGGCGAATGCATATGCAAGAGAAAGAGACTATGTAATTCCAGAGGATGTCAATGAAGTATTATATCCATGTACAAGACATAGAATAATTCTCAATGCCAGAGCGAAAACCGGTGGTTTAAGTATGGATAAAGTAATTAGCAATATAAGCAGGGAGGCAGCCACGAAGTGATGCGTGCAAACAGAAAAGTCCATAAGGCTAAAAATATTATTGTGTCAGTTGTATTAATAATAATATTGACGGCTTTAATGATATTGTTTAGTGAGTATAGTTCAACACTTCCATTAAGAATAATTATCAGTGTTTCAATTATTGAATATATTATTTTTAGGATATTGTCGCGCAAAGTGGATATAAAACTTAAGTCAGACAACCCATATATAGTAAGAGAAGAAAAAGTGTCAGTATCAGCAGTTATTAATAAGAGAAGTATTTATCCTTATAAGAAAGTGGAATTTAATTTAAAATATAAAAGTAAATATGGTCAGGGCGAATGCAACAGGAGAATAGTGTTGGAATTAAATGACAATAGAATCGAGAGTAAGAAAGTAGTTACTGAGAGTCTTCCATGCGGATATACGACATTTACAATTGAAAATGCATATATATACGATATATTAGGTTTTGGTTCAGTTAGTATTAATAATATATCCGAAAATGTAAATGTAATGGTAATGCCGACACCGAAACCGATAGATATAGAATTACCGAAGATGCCGTTTGTTAGTGGTGACGAATCAGAGATATTTCATGAGGACAGAGGAAGAGACAGCAGTGAAACGTTTGAGATACGTGAATTTCACGATGGTGATTCAATGAACAAAATACATTGGAAACTGAGTTCTAAAACCGACGAATTAATGATAAGAGATTCGATAGCAGCAATAGAGACGAATATATATGTATATTTCGACTTATCTAAGAGGATAAATATTGACGAAGGATTAGAAAAGTCGATTTCAATAGCCTATGAAATGAGAAATCTCGGATATGCATTTTATATAATGTGGTTTGATAAAGATGCGAGGATATTAAGACGAAGCCTGGTATCCGAATATGAACATATAGAAAATGCTGTATCAGAGGTTATGAAATATGATATGTATGAAGTAGATGAAAATGTAGAAAAGATATTGGAGAGATTTATGAATGAGAATCATGAAGTCTACAATATGTTTATATTATCATAAGGAATCTAATAGTGTGAAAAATGAGGATTGATATGGAAAATAAATTTAAAATTCCAGATTTTATCGGAAAGAGTCTGATTATCTCATTGGGTATAATTGCTACAGCAGGCGGCTTTATTGATATGTTTAATATTCCGGCATCAAAGGTGGCAGTAAGTTTATTTACAATCTGTATAACGTTTTTACTTATGACTACATCAAGGGCTAGGCATAAGCACCTTGCGATGACAGGGATATTTGTAACGGTGATATTGCTTATACTCATCAATTGGAATGGAATAAAGTGTGGAATATATTATATAGCTAACAGAATAATAGATGCATATAACTATTATGCGGGAATTACAGAATCGGATATGTTCATTATAGATTTTGGCAAACCGATATTCTTCAGTTCGACGAAGCAGAATGTTACATTTACCCTGTGTATGATAATAATAGAATATGCATATATACTTGTGACAGCTTCTGTATACAAAGTATTTTCATCAATACACATTCTGCTGTCTGTAGGTATTACATTTGCCGGTCTGTTACTTGGCTTATTTCCGGGAACAATATGGACAATTCTTTTGATACTTTATTATGTATTATGTGTGATGTATGGAAGAAACAGGCACATTTACATAAGAAGAATGATATTTATGACGGGAGTTATAGCTGTAGTAACTTTATTTACATTAATTATAGCGAGACCAAAGAATTATAATGAGAACAAATATTTGAAATATCGTGATGTGTTGGAAAATATTGCTCAAAAATTTAAACTAGATATTTCTTCTGGTACTGAACGGACATCATCAGATGGAAAAAGCAGTATGGCATATGGTGGGATTAACGGTGGCAGACTTGGTAGTGTAGATGAAGTAAAGAATACCGGCTTAGAAATGCTTAGAGTAAATATGACACGGACAGATAATAATATTTATCTTAAGGGTTTTGTCGGGAATGAATATGATAGAAATAAATGGACTGAAATAAACACAGATAATCTCAGGGAACTGGTCAAGACTACTGAAATTATGGGTAGAAGGTCGAATTCTTTAGTTACAGACTATGATTATATAGAGAAGTTCTATGATGGGAAAATTGCTGATAAATTTGAAATCAGATATATTAAGGATCAGAGAAAGTACAGATATATGCCATACTATGTTAACCAGTATTATTCAGATAATGAAAAAGAGATGCGCTTAAGTACGGATTACTCGATAGGTAATGAAGTATTTAATGTATATGATATTTCTTTAGATGAAGCAATTAATATGATAAAAGATGATGAAATGAGTCTTAAAGAATTTGAAGAATTTACAAATATAAGTTGTAGCATAAGTAATGAAGTCGCAGAAGTTCTTTCAAAAGAGATGCTTGATTCACCAGTCTATGACGGAACAGCTGTAAGTCTTATAGATTGCATAAAATATGTACAGAAATATTTGTCTGTAAATGCTATATATACATTAAGTCCCGGAGCCTTAGATAAAGGTGATGATTTTATAGTTGATTTCCTGACAGTTAAGAAAGCAGGATATTGTACTTCATTTGCATCGGCGGGTGTAATGATGTTCAGATATATGGGAATTCCTGCAAGATATGTTGAGGGATACGTTATAACAAGCAGCGACCAGAATGAATCAGATAATGGCGAGGTAAAGGCAATTGTCAAAGATGAGTCGGCACATGCATGGCCTGAAATCTACATTACAGGTCTTGGATTTGTTCCGGTAGAAGTGACTCCCGGATATTTTCGTCTGTCAGATAGTGTTGATAATGTGGCAGAACCAACAACATCGCCAGAGAGCATATCGGATGAGATATCTTCAGAAGCCGCAGAGAAGAGTACAACAGATAAAGAAAATGTCAGCAAAGAAACAACTATTAAAAATGGCAAAATAGAAACGAATAAAAAGACAGATAAGAAGAATGATAAAAATATAATTATTATATTTGCATTATTGGCAGCAGTAGCCATATTATTAATTATTTCTGTTAAGTTATATAATGTACTACAGCATAAGAGGGATATAAAAGAATCTGACTATAATACAGACGATTTAAGACATAATATAGATGTACTGACTGTGATTTTTGAAAAGCTCCTTACTAAAGCAGGAATAGATTATTCCATAAACCGAAGCACAAGTGATATATGTAATGATATCAACGAATTAATCAGTAGATTTAAAAAAGCTGATATAGATAAGAATAGTAAATATACTAAATCAGGTGGAATTATTCCTGACACATCAGATACAGAAGAGGTTATATGCATTATATACAGGGCTAAATATGCTGATAAAAATGCCGGATTTACGGAGGAAGATACCGATAAATTTCAGCAGTATGTTGAAGAATTTAAAAATAGTTTGCAATACTTTAAAAATAAGGTATAATATAGGAAAAATGTAGATGAACATTTTTCAAATGATAATTTTAATTTACGGAGGTAATAAAATATGTTAGTTTCAGCAAAAGAGATGCTTGAAAAAGCAAAAGCAGGACATTATGCTGTAGGTCAGTTCAACATTAACAACCTTGAGTGGACAAAGGCAATCTTATTAACAGCACAGGAATTAAACTCACCAGTTATCTTAGGTGTTTCTGAAGGTGCAGGAAAATATATGACAGGTTACAAAACTGTTGTAGGTATGGTTAATGGTATGATGGAAGAATTAAACATCACAGTTCCTGTAGCATTACACTTAGATCATGGCAGCTACGAAGGATGTTTAAAGTGTGTTGAAGCAGGTTTCTCTTCAATTATGTTTGATGGTTCACATTATCCAATCGATGAGAACGTTGCTAAGACAACAGAATTAGTTAAGATAGCTAAAGAAAAAGGAATGTCTCTTGAAGCAGAAGTTGGTGCTATCGGTGGAGAAGAAGACGGTGTAATCGGTAGAGGAGAATGTGCAGATCCTAACGAGTGTAAAGCAGTTGCAGATCTTGGTGTAACAATGCTTGCAGCAGGTATCGGTAACATACATGGCAAATATCCAGATAACTGGGAAGGATTAAGTTTCGAAACACTTGATGCTATTCAGAAACTTACAGGTGATATGCCATTAGTTCTTCATGGTGGTACAGGTATCCCAGACGATATGATTAAGAAAGCAATCTCATTAGGTGTAGCTAAGATTAATGTTAACACAGAATGCCAGTTATCATTTGCAGCAGCAACACGTAAATATATCGAAGAGGGTAAAGACCTTCAGGGTAAAGGATATGACCCACGTAAATTATTAGCTCCTGGATTTGAAGCAATCAAAGCTACAGTTAAGGAAAAAATGGAATTATTTGGTTCAGTTGGTAAAGCTAACTAATAATTATCGAATTGCAATATAGAGAGATATTGGTTAAAATAGGTGATAGATACTCAGGTATTTATTACCTATTTTTCAATTTAATACAATAATCATCAGAGTAGATTACCCAGAACAGGAGAAGCTTATGAAAGAGAGAATAACAAAATATTTAAAGTATATGGACGACCTTTTAGAACGAATAGAATCAGGAGAAGAGATGGACTTACAGAAGATATTGAAGAATCATATGGTGCAGATAGGCTTCTTTATGCACGAAAGACTTGTTCATCTAATCGTAACTGTTTTATTTGCAATTGGTACTTTTATGACGATATTTACATATCTGATAGTGAATAACATAGGTCTGCTTCTGCTTGCACTTTTGCTTATTGTCTTACTTATACCTTATATAAAACATTATTATCTGTTAGAGAATGGTGTCCAGAAAATGTATAAGCAGTATGATAAATTGTTAGAGCATAGGGCAGAATTGGGCGAAAATATACCGGAAAGATTTAATAGATAATGAAGAAGTAAGGAAATATTGACAGTGAACAATAATGGGACAACCAATGAAACAGATAGAAAATTAAATAAAGAAGCAGATATGCTGGGAACAGGTGAAAATAAAAAGTTTACCATAAATATCTCCGTACGTAATCTTGTGGAATTTATTATGCGTTCAGGTGACATTGATAACCGTACAGCAGGTGCAATGAGCAAGCAGGCAATGGCAGAGGGTACGAAGATGCATAAGAAGATTCAGGGACGGATGGGTATAGAATATAAAGCTGAAGTTACGTTAAAGATAGTACTTGAATATGATAATTACTGCATTAATCTGGAGGGAAGAGCAGACGGTATCATAGCCGAGGATATAGTAGTGGTAGATGAGATAAAAAGTATGTATGCAGATGTGATGAAATTCACAGAAGCACAGCAGGTGCATCAGGCACAGGCAATGTGTTATGCGTACATTTATGCCAGACAACATAATCTGGATAAAATCTGTGTGCAGCTGACATATTGCAATCTTGATACCGAGGAAATCAAACGTTTCAGAACCGTATATACATTTGAAGAAATAGAAGTATGGTTCGAGAGTGTAATGGCTGAATATATAAGATGGGCAGACTATATTGCAGACGAGCAGAAGATGAAGATGGATTCAATACAGCATTTAGAATTCCCATTTGAATACAGAAACGGGCAGAGAAATATTGTTGTATCTGTCTATAAATCAATTCTTGCTAAGAGAAATATGTTCATTCAGGCACCGACAGGCGTAGGTAAGACTATTTCGACGATTTATCCGGCTGTGAGGACTGTAGGAACAGGAGATGTGGATAAAATCTTCTATCTTACCGCCAAGACGATAACTAGAACTGTAGCAGAAGAAGCTTTCGAAGTATTAAGGAGAAACGGACTACATTTCAGGACGGTTACATTAACCGCAAAAGAGAAAATCTGTCCATGTGATGAGACTATATGTAATCCTGATAAATGCAAACGTGCAAAAGGGCATTTTGACAGAGTAAACAGTGCAATATATGAAGTAATTACCAATGAATCATCAATAACAAGGGAAGTTATCGAGAAATATGCAGATGAATATGATGTATGTCCGTTTGAAATGTCATTAGACATAAGTAATTTTATGGATGGCGTAATCTGTGATTATAATTATGTTTTTGACCCTTATGCCAAGCTTAAGAGATATTTTACGGAGGGAATAACAGGCAGATATGTATTTCTCGTAGATGAAGCACATAATCTTGTGGAGCGTGCAAGGGAAATGTATAGTGCCATAATTACTAAGGAAGATTTCTTAAGCTGTAAAAAGATTGTCAAGGACAGAAGTAAGAGAGTGTCAAATGCTCTTGATAAATGCAATCGCGAAATGTTAAGTCTTAAGAGAATGTGTATAGGAACTTCAGACCGGTATTCATACACACTTCTTGATGAAACTGAGGACTTAGTTCTGTCGCTTTTAAGATTACAGACAGCACTAGAGAAATTCTTAGATGATAATAAGGAATTTGATAAAAGAGATGAAGTATTAGAATTATATTTTGCGGTAAGGACATATTTAGATATATATGAACTTGTTGACAGCAAATACGTTATATATTCTGACTTTAATGAGAAAGGCGAATTCTTTGTGAAGCTTTTCTGCGTAAACCCATCGGGTAATCTGCAGGATTGTATGCAGACAGGAATTGCGACAATGTTCTTCTCGGCAACGCTTTTGCCGGTTAATTATTATAAGGAATTATTAAGCGGAGATATAGAGGACTATGCGATTTATATTGATTCTCCATTCGATACACATAAAAGACTGGTCTCAATATGCAGAGATGTAAGCAGTAAATACACAAGAAGAAATGAAAATGAATATATAAGAATGCTAAATATTATAAGAGAAGTGGTAGGTGGATGTGCCGGAAATTATATGGTATTCTTTCCATCATATAAAATGTTAGAAGATATATATGAATTAGCCATAAGAGAGGGTTTTACAGAAGAATATGAGATATTCTGCCAGACAGGAAGTATGAAAGAAAAAGAAAAGGAAGAATTCTTAGCAACATTTGAAGTGGACAGGGATAAAAGCCTTATTGGTTTCTGTGTGCTTGGTGGAATATTCTCGGAGGGCATAGACCTTAAGAATGAAAGACTTATCGGCAGTATTATCATTGGTACGGGACTTCCTATGGTCTGCTCTGAAAGAGAGATACTTAAGAATTACTATGATGAGAATAATAGAAATGGCTTTGATTATGCATACAGATATCCGGGAATGAATAAGGTCTTGCAGGCAGCAGGGCGTGTTATCAGGACAGATGAAGATTATGGAGTAATTTCTCTGTTAGATGAAAGATTTCTAAGGAGAGATTACAGACAGCTATTTCCGAGGGAATGGAATGATGTCAAAGTTATTGACAGCAAAAATGCAGGAGAGATTGTAAGGCATTTCTGGAAGTATGTGTGATAAGATTAAAAATATAATTATGCAATATACGTTTGACAATGACCTAATGTTATTGTAAACTTGCATTATTATGGATTAGTCAGAATTTGTACTGGCAACTCAAAATATATGGAGGTACTTATGAGCAAAGTAAGAAGAGTTTATGTTGAGAAAAAAGCACCTTATGCTGTTAAGGCTAAGGAACTTAAACATGAGATATCAAGTTATCTCGGAATTAAAACTGTAACAGGTGTCAGAGTTTTAGTAAGATATGATGTTGAAGACATATCGGAAGAGACTTATAAACAGGCGTTAGTTACAGTATTTTCAGAACCTCCGGTAGATACATTATATGAAGAAGAATTTCCATATGATGCAGAAAATGACCGTGTTTTTAGTGTAGAATTTCTTCCGGGACAGTTTGACCAGAGAGCAGATTCAGCAGTACAGTGTGTAAAATTTTTAAATGAAGATGAAGAACCTGTTATTAAATCAGCAACTACATATGTAATAGAGGGAAAGGTTACAGACGAAGAATTCGAAAGTATCAAGGCATTCTCTATTAACCCTGTAGATTCAAGAGAAACAGGATTAGAGAAACCTGAAACACTTGTGACAGTATTCGATGAGCCTGCTGATGTAATTATATTTGATGGCTTTAAAGATATGGAAGAGGGAAAACTTAAAGAATTATATGATTCTTTAGGACTTGCAATGACATTTAAAGATTTCCTCCATATTCAGAATTATTTTAAGAATGATGAAAACAGAGATCCATCAATGACAGAGATAAGAGTTCTCGATACATATTGGTCAGATCACTGCCGTCATACAACATTTAATACAGAATTAACAGATATCGAGTTTGAAGATGGTTATTATAAGGCACCAATCGTTAAGACTTATGAAAGATATATTGAAGACAGAAATGTTATCTTCAAGGGAAGAGATGATAAATTTGTCTGCCTTATGGACTTAGCACTTATGGCAATGCGTAAGTTAAAGAAAGAGGGCAAGTTAGACGACCAGGAGAAATCTGACGAGATTAATGCTTGTAGTATCGTAGTACCAGTAGAAATAGATAAAGAGGACGGCAAAGGTGTTATCACAGAAGAGTGGCTTGTCAACTTTAAGAATGAAACACATAACCACCCTACAGAGATAGAACCATTTGGTGGCGCTGCTACATGTCTTGGTGGTGCAATAAGAGATCCATTGTCAGGACGTACATATGTATATCAGGCAATGCGTGTTACAGGTGCAGCAGATCCTACCAAATCGATGAAAGATACTCTTAAAGGTAAATTACCACAGAAGAAGTTAGTTCGTGGAGCAGCAAACGGATACAGTTCATATGGTAACCAGATTGGTCTTGCAACGGGACTTGTTAAAGAGATTTATCACCCTGATTATGTAGCTAAGAGAATGGAAATCGGTGCAGTTATAGCAGCGGCTCCAAGATATGCTGTAAAACGTGAGAACTCTGATCCGGGCGATATCATTATCTTATTAGGTGGAAGAACCGGACGTGATGGCTGTGGCGGTGCAACAGGTTCGTCTAAGGTTCATACAGAAGCTTCAATCGAAACATGTGGTGCAGAAGTCCAGAAAGGTAATGCTCCTACAGAGAGAAAACTTCAGAGATTATTCAGAAGAGAAGAAGTAAGTAAATTAATTAAGAAATGTAATGACTTTGGTGCAGGCGGTGTATCAGTTGCCATCGGTGAATTAGCAGATGGCCTTGATATCAATCTTGACAAAGTAACTAAGAAATATGCAGGTCTTGACGGAACAGAAATAGCTATTTCAGAATCACAGGAGAGAATGGCAGTGGTTATTGATCCTAAGGATGTTGCAGAATTCATGAAATATGCCAACGAAGAGAACCTTGAGGCTACAGAAGTTGCAGTCGTAACAGAAGAGCCAAGACTTGTTCTCAAATGGAGAGGTAAAGAGATAGTTAACCTTAAACGTTCATTCCTTGATACAAACGGTGCTCATCAGGAAAATGCAGTTAAGGTAGATATACCTGACGAGAACAATAAGTTCTTCAAAGATGTTGAAGTGAAAGATGTTAAGAAAGCATGGACAGATACTCTTGCAGACTTAAATGTATGCTCACAGAAAGGTCTTGTAGAAAGATTCGATGGTTCAATCGGTGCAGGTTCAGTATTTATGCCATTTGGTGGACGTTACCAGTTGACTGAGACACAGTCAATGGTTGCTAAACTTCCTGTTTTAAAAGGTAAATGCGATACAGTAACAATGATGAGTTACGGTTTTGATCCATACCTTTCAAGCTGGAGTCCATATCATTCAGCAATATATGCAGTAACAGAGTCGGTTGCCAAGATAGTAGCAGCAGGCGGTGATTACAAGAAGATAAGATTCACATTCCAGGAATACTTCAGAAGAATGAATTCTGATCCTGAACGCTGGAGCCAGCCATTTGCAGCACTTCTTGGTGCATATGATGCACAGTTAGGTTTCGGATTACCATCTATCGGTGGTAAGGACAGTATGTCAGGAACATTTAATGATATAGATGTACCTCCAACATTAGTTTCATTTGCAGTTGATGTGGCTAAAGAGAAAGACATTATTACACCTGAGTTTAAGACACCGGGTGATGCAATCGTATTATTCGAGATAGAAAGAGATGAATATGATTTACCTGTTTATGATAAAGTAATGAAATTATATGATGAGATTCATGAACTTATCGGTAAAGGCGTAATTAAGGCAGCTTATTCAGTAGATGCCAAGGGCGTTGTAGCAGCAATCAGCAAGATGGCATTTGGTAACAAGCTTGGTATTAAAGTAAATGACGATGTAACTGTAGAAACATTATTTGGCAAGGGAATTGCTAATATCGTTGCAGAAGTAGACACAGCTAAATTATCAGAAGTAAAAGATGCAAAAGTAATTGGTGAAGTTACTGATACAAAATCATTTGTATATGGTGATGTAACAATTACAATGGACGAAGCTTTAGCTGCGTGGGAGGGAACTTTAGAAAAAGTATTCCAGACTAAGTCAACAGATGATAAGAGCGTTGTAGATACAGGCGTATATTCAGCAGGAAGTATCTATGTATGCAAGAATAAGGTTGCAAAACCTACAGTATTCATTCCTGTATTCCCTGGAACAAACTGTGAATACGACAGTGCAAAAGCATTTGAAAGAGCCGGTGCAAATGTCGTAACTAAAGTATTTAAGAATCTTACAGCAGAAGATATAAGAGACTCTGTTAATATATTTGAAAATGCTATTTCACAGGCACAGATTATTATGTTCCCAGGCGGTTTCAGTGCAGGTGATGAACCAGATGGTTCTGCTAAATTCTTTGCAACAGCATTCAGAAATGAGAAGCTTAAAGAAGCAGTTAATAAGTTATTAAATGAAAGAGATGGTCTTGCACTTGGTATCTGTAATGGTTTCCAGGCACTTATCAAACTTGGACTTGTACCTAACGGACAGATAACAGGACAGGACGAGAATTCTCCAACATTAACATATAACACAATCAACCGTCACGTATCTAAGATGGTATATACAAAGGTTGTTTCAAACAAATCACCTTGGTTACAGTTAGCTGAACTTGGTAAGACTTATGTAAACCCAGCTTCACATGGTGAGGGCAGATTCGTAGCAAATGACGAATGGCTTAAGAAGTTATTCGAAAATGGTCAGGTTGCAACACAGTATGTAAATGAGCAGGGACTCCCTACAATGGACGAGGAATGGAATGTAAATGGTTCATATTGTGCAATCGAGGGTATTACAAGTCCTGATGGAAGATGCTTCGGTAAGATGGCTCATTCAGAGAGACGTGGACAGTCAGTTGCCATAAATATTATTGGTGAACAGGATATGAAGATATTCGAGTCAGGTGTTAAATACTTCTCATAAGAGAATAATCTTGTTGCTTTATTTATCTGCTTTGGTATAATAATATATAGATTTTACCAAGATGAAAGGTATGGTTTATGTAATGAAACATATTAATGTGAAAGAAAGGTTTCAGAATAAGATAAAAGATTTAAAGAAGCATTCCAAGAAATATTATATAATAGAGAGTATCAGAAAACTTATTATGATCTGTGCACTATGCGTATTCACATATTCAGCATATGAGCTCACTAATATATATTTGGATTATAAGGACAGTGATGATGAATACGAGAATATAGAGAAGATGTTCGAAGTGCCAAATATATCAGGAGATGAACAGTCCACTGATATAACTGGTAACAAGATAAGTAATACCAAGAACGAAGTGGCATGGAAGTATGATTATCAGGCACTTGTCAATATGAATTCAGATGCCGTAGGCTGGATTAAGCAAGATAACATTATAAGTTATCCTGTGCTTAAGGGGACTGATAATACTTACTATCTTACACATAATGCTGCACATAGAGAGAGTAAATCAGGTTCTATATTCGTAGACTATAGAGTTAATGAAGGAATGGAAGACAGAAACTGTATTATATATGGACATGATATGCTTAATAATTCAATGTTTGGTACATTGATTAAATATGCATCTAAATCATATTTTAAAGAGCATCCTACTTTTGATATATATATAAAGGATAAAGGATATCGTTATTATATATTTGCAACCTATGAGACAGATGAGATAGGTGATACCTATTCATATGTTTTTGCTGATGATGAAGAATTTCAGAGATATATAGATCTGTGTATGAGCAAAAGGGCATATGATACAGGTGTAAATGACATTAAACCAACAGATAAGATAATTACATTATCTACCTGTACAAGAGGAGACCAGAGTAAGAGATTTATTGTACAAATGGTAAGAGGAGAAGAACTTACTTAATAAAATTACTCTTTGACCTCGAAAATACTGATAAATTACCTCATTTAATAAATATAAAAAAGTACTTGCATTTTTTATATAAATGAGTTATTTTATACATATAAGAAATCAGTAAGTGATTTCACACATATGGATTATATGAGGACAAAGGCGTTCCTAGCTAGGGGACGCCCTTTTTATAGGAACAAATACAATATTAAGTTACAAATGTTTTTATAGTCTTATGTGATTGCGTACCGGAATATATTGAATTAATTGAAAATGTATTGTGGTCAGAATACTATAATTAACCATATGAAAGGAATGTATAACCATGAGTGAAGCTTTAAACGTATCAAAAATTTTTGGTGAAGACGTTTTCAACGATACAGTTATGAAAGAACGTTTACCAAAAAAAGTTTATGAAGAATTAAGAAAAACAATCGATGAAGGCGCAGAATTAAGTTCAGCAGTAGCTGATTCGGTTGCAAATGCTATGAAGGATTGGGCAATTGAAAAAGGTGCTACACATTACACACATTGGTTCCAGCCATTGACAGGTGTAACTGCTGAGAAACATGACTCATTTATTTCAGCACCTAAGTCAAACGGAAAAGTATTAATGGAATTCTCTGGAAAAGAATTAGTAAAAGGCGAGCCAGATGCATCATCATTCCCATCAGGTGGTCTTAGAGCAACATTTGAAGCACGAGGATATACAGCATGGGATTGTACATCACCTGCATTTGTTAAGAGAGATGCAACAGGTGCTGTACTTTGTATTCCAACAGCATTTTGCTCATATACAGGCGAAGCTCTTGATAAAAAGACTCCATTACTTCGTTCAATGGAAGCAATTAATACACAGGCACTTCGTATTTTAAGATTATTTGGTAATACAACATCTAAGAGAGTTACTCCATCAGTTGGACCAGAACAGGAATATTTCTTAGTTGACAGAGAAAAATATTTAAAGAGAAAAGACCTTATCTTTACAGGTCGTACATTATTTGGTGCAATGCCACCAAAAGGACAGGAACTAGATGACCATTACTTCGGAAGTATTCGTGAAAGAATCGGTTCATTTATGAAAGACCTTAATGAAGAATTATGGAAATTAGGTGTATCTGCCAAGACGCAGCATAATGAAGTTGCTCCTGCACAGCATGAGTTAGCTCCTATATATGCCGAGGCTAATATAGCAGTTGACCATAACCAGATTACAATGGAGACAATGAAGAAAGTAGCAGGACGTCATGGTATGGTTTGCCTTCTTCATGAGAAACCATTTGCAGGTGTTAATGGTTCAGGTAAACATAATAACTGGTCAATCACAACAGATGATGGAATTAATATGTTAGACCCAGGCAAGACACCACATGAGAATAAACAGTTCTTGCTTGTATTAACAGCTATTATGTCAGCAGTTGATAAACATGCAGATTTACTTCGTGAATCAGCAGCTAACCCAGGCAACGACCACAGATTAGGAGCAAATGAAGCACCACCAGCTATCATTTCAATGTTCTTAGGCGATCAGTTAGGTGACGTATTAAATCAGTTAATCAGCACAGGTGATGCAACAAGCAGTTTAAAAGCAGGCAGATTACAGACAGGTGTAAGCACACTTCCTGATTTAAAGAAGGATGCAACAGACAGAAACAGAACATCACCATTTGCATTTACGGGTAATAAATTCGAATTCAGAGCACTTGGTTCATCAGATTCAGTTGCCAGCCCTAACGTTGTTCTTAATACAATCGTTGCTGAAGCATTCTGTGATATTGCAGATGAACTTGAGAAAGCAGATGATTTTGAGTTAGCATTACATGACCTTATTAAGAAATTAGCAACAGAACATCAGAGAATCGTATTCAATGGAGACGGTTATTCAGATGAATGGATTGTTGAAGCTGAGAAGAGAGGTTTACCAAACATCAAGACTATGGTTGATGCTATTCCGGCTCTAACAACAGATAAGGCTATCAAGTTATTTGAAAAATTCGGTGTATTTACAAAGGCAGAATTAGAGTCTCGTGCAGAAGTACAGTACGAAGCATATTCTAAAGCATTAAATATTGAAGCAAAGGCTATGATTGATATTGCAGGCAAACAGATTATTCCTGCTGTAATCAAAGCTACAACAGAACTTTCTACATCAATTGCATCAGTTAAGTCAGCAGCAGTAGGTGCAGATACAAGTGTACAGGAAGAACTCTTAGTTGAGACTTCAGCATTACTTGCAGAGACACAGAAAGCTCTTGCTAACTTGAAGAAAGCTATAGCCGAAGCAGCAACTAAAGAAGAGGGCAAAGAACAGGCTACATTCTTCAAAGATGTAATCAGAGAAGCAATGGCAGATTTAAGAACACCTGTTGACAAACTTGAGATGATTGTTGATAAAGACTTATGGCCAATGCCATCATATGGTGATTTAATATTTGAAGTTTAATCAGATGATATAATTATATATGCTATTAAAAAATATCTAATTATATAAATAATTAGATAGATATAGTGATTTTAGAAGCCACATTACCGGAATATTTTAGATTCTGGTAATGTGGCTTTTGCTTACCGGGAAATTTCGTTGAAATTGTCCTGGTAAGCAAAAACGCTCCGCGAGGATCACACTGCGGCGGAGTAGAAAATGTTGCTATCGCAACCCGCCGCAGGCGGAGAATGTCGCAAGAGACATGCTTTATTCTTGTCTGAACAAATTAATTTGTTATTTATAAAACTTCTATAATAACGAAAAAAAGTGCCGAAGCACTTTTTCTATATAAAACAAAAAGGGAGTAATATGAAAAAAATATAAAAAGAAAATCTTTTTTCTATACTAAATACTATAAAGGGTAATAATTAATAAACAATGTGTATTATATTAAACTAAAACTAACAAAATATGAATAAAATGTGAACAAGGGGCTTAATTGACCGTATAACAAAGATTTGGTATAATGTTTCCGTATAAGAAATATATTAGAAACTAATTCAATCAGATAAATTTGCAATAGGGAAAGAAAGGACTGATAAGAAAGATGGAAGCAAGTTCATATGTATGTCCTAATTGTGGGTCAGTTATGGAATTTAACAGTGAAAAACAGAAAATGGAATGTGTTCACTGTGGATATGAAGCAACAGTAGAAGAAGTACAGAAATTGTACGAATCAGTACATAAAGGTGATTCTAACAGTGATAATGCAGAATCAAATATGGGAAATGCGGCTGATAGTGGAGAAAGAAGTGGAGAGTTCAAAGTATACAGATGTCAGGGATGTGGTGCAGAAATACTTACGGATGAAAATACTGCAGCGACATTCTGTACTTTCTGTGGCAGACCGACATTGATGGAGGACAGACTAACCGGTGAGTTATTACCATCGTATGTTATACCATTTAAGATAGATAAGGAGAAAGCCGAACATATATATTCTATTTGGGCTAAAAAAGGAATACTTACCCCGACACAACTTAAAAGTAAGGCAATGATAGAGAAGATTACCGGAATATATGTGCCATTCTGGTTATATGACTACAATGCAGATTTGAGAATGACAGCTAATTGTACTAAAGTAAGACATGAGACAAAGGGTGATTATTACTATACTCATACAGACCATTTTGTTGTGGATAGGGAAGTTGAAACAGATTATTATAAGATTCCGGCAGATGCGTCAGAGAAGATGCCAGATGATATAATGGATAAATTAGAACCATTTACATATAGTTGTATGGAAAAATTTGAGATGCCATATTTGTCAGGATATTATGCTGAGAAATATAATTATACAAGTGAACAGATGACGCCACGTATAGAGAAACGTGTGCGTGAATATATACATAATCTTACAAGAAGCACAATTAAAGGTTATGCGACCGTAAATGTAATTGGTGAACAACCACGTTTTAAGTGTCTACAGGCAAAATATGCATTATTACCTGTGTGGATACTTAATTACACCTATGAGGGTAAAAATTTTATGTTTGCACTTAACGGACAGACAGGTAAAATTGTTGCCGACAGACCTATATCTAAGAAGAAAAAATGGGGCTGGTTTGGAGGAATATTCGTTACTGTCTTCACAACACTAATGCTAATGGGGAGGTTCTTAGGATAATGGAAAATATACAGAATAATTTGAAATATAATATGACAAGAATACGAAGCCTGCTAGCAGTTATTGTATTAGCAATAATGATGATAACTTTAAGTGTTAACAGTTATACAGTATTAGCAGATAATGATGAAGTTGTTGATGATAATGGCAATGATACGACAGGTGAAGAAAATAATAATGAAGCAGCTAAAAGTACAGAGAAGAAATATGTAGATGATGCAGCAGAACTGATTCCTGATGGTGAAGAAGTCAAACTTGTAGAGAAATGTAAGAAATTATCAGATAAATGCAAAGTAGACATAGGCATAGCTACTACAAATAATGCCGGAGGACTAAGCAGTAAACAATATGCCCAGGAAAGTGTACTTAATAATAATCTGGGCTATGAAGATGATGACAGATTTGATAAATCTGCGGTGCTATTTCTTGTTGATTTAGATAATAAAGAGACATACATAGTTACAGAGGGCCTGGGTATATTACTTATTGAAGATGATGATATCGAAAATATACTTGATGATGTATATGTATATATTGATCCGGACTTGAACCTTACAGATTTCTATAAAGTATGTGATGTGTTTTTAGATTCAGTTTCTGATACAATGCTTGATAATTATAATGATTATGGCTATGATTATATGGATGACTGGGAGAAGTTTGATGGAACATATGAAGAATTTGATAAAAAATATGTGAATGTTGAACATGGTCCTTTTTATATTCTAAGAAATCCGATACCATGTCTTATAATAGCACTTATAGTTGCAGGTGTTGCAGTAGCATTTATGTCATATTCTAATAAAGCGAGAATGACAGTAACAGGAAATACTTATATGGATAAAAATGAATTTAGAATGCACGTATGTAGCGACAGATATATCAATACTACTACTACGAAGACGAGAATATCTTCGGAAAGCAGTGGTGGAGGTGGTGGATCGCATGGAGGTTCACATAGCAGCGGAAGTGGCGGACACAGTTTCGGTGGAGGCGGAAGAAGTCTTTAAAATAAGTTTATCTGCTTTGTGATGGTTTATTTAGTATAAGCCACACAAAGCCTGTTATAAAAAGAGATATTAAATAATATAATTCTGTAAATCAGAATGGAATGGAGAAAAAAATGGAAAACAAGAACCCGGTAGTAACATTTGAAATGGCAAACGGAGATATAATAAAAGCAGAATTATATCCTGAAATTGCACCTAATACAGTTAAGAATTTTGTAAGCCTTATTAATAAAGGTTTTTATGATGGATTAATATTTCATAGAGTAATAAGAGGCTTTATGATACAGGGAGGTTGCCCTGAGGGAACAGGAATGGGTGGTCCTGGATATTCAATCAAAGGTGAATTTGCGAGAAATGGCTTCGTGAATGAATTAAAGCATGAGCCTGGTGTACTTTCGATGGCACGCGCAATGTCTCCTAACTCAGCAGGTTCACAGTTCTTTATAATGCATCAGACATCACCACATCTTGATGGAGATTATGCGGCATTTGGTAAAGTTACAGAGGGAATGGACGTTGTAAATGCTATAGCTGAAACAGCAACAGATTATATGGACAGACCATTTGAAGATGTAGTAATGAAAAAAGTAACAGTTGAAACATTCGGTGTTGAATATGAGGAACCTGAGAAATGCTAAAAGCAGTAATATTTGATATGGACGGAGTGCTTATAGACAGCGAACCAGTTCATTTAGAAGCACATAGAAGATTAATGGAGAAACTTGGACTTCCATTTGATAAACAGTATTATATGCAATTTGTTGGAAGTACGACAGATAATATGTGGAAGGTTTTGAAGCACGATTATAACATAACACTGTCAAATGACGAATTGATGAAAATGTCAGATGAATTTATTAAAGAAATAAACGGAACAGAAGGCTATCCGGTTATGAAAGGTGCTTCTGATATGATAAAGAGGCTTTCTAAGGCAGGATTAAAACTTGCGATTGCATCATCATCGGGAATGGAAAGAATTAATTATTCGATTAATAAACTTGGTGTTGCTGATAAATTTGATGCAATAGTAAGCGGACTTACTGTCAGTCATCCAAAACCTGCACCAGATACATTTCTTGAAGCAGCGAATAGACTTGGTGTATCACCGAAGGAATGTGTAGTTGTGGAGGATTCTGTAAATGGAATGAAGGCTGCTAAAAATGCTGATATGGTATGTGTAATGTATGAAAATACGAGTATGGGAGAACAGAACAGTGAATATGCAGATTACATTCTTCAGAGTTTTGAAGATGTAGACAGTAGTTTTTTCGAAATGGCATATGCACATACAGTAGGTGAACCTTGAAGAGTATTAGAAACAGAAAGATTATACCTAAGAGAAATAAAGTTAGAAGATTTAGATGCATTATATGAGATATATTCATATGATGGAATGACAGATTATATAGAACCATTATACGAGAACCGAGATGAAGAAGAGGAATATACCAGGGCATACATTGACAATATGTATCATTTCTATGGATACGGGATATGGGTTGTATGCCTTAAAGACAATGGTAAGATTATCGGCAGGGCAGGTATCAGCAACAGAGAAGTTGATGGAGAAAATAAGTTAGAAATCGGCTATATAATCGGTAAACCATACTGGCATCAAGGGTATGCATTTGAGGCTTGCAAGGCTGTCTGTAAGTTTGCAAGGGAAGAAATTATGGTGAACGATATGGTTGCATTTATTGATGGCAAAAATATAGCTTCGATAAATCTGGCTAAGAAATTAGGTTTTAAATTGGTAGAAATTATAGAATCATCTGAAAAAGTATTTGAGTATTACAGGAAAATATTGTAATATAAAAAGAAGCTTGACTGTGCGGAGTTCAAGCTTCTTTTTTATATGTATAATGTGAGGGAAAGTAAAAAAACGAGGACGTATCATATGAACGTCCTCGTTTCTATATACAATTATAATGGAAAATATGCATTTGTCAACTATAAAATTTGATTTCTTTAAATTGTAGCGCCCTTTAAATTGTATAATTTAAGAAACAAGAAAAATCCTCTTGATTTTTATTATCACTAAGTATACAATGTAGAAGTCTTTTTTAGGATTAGGAGATATGGAACACATATAGCTGATATACTGGCAATGTGATAAGTACATATTTAAGAAAAATTTTAGAACAGACTAAAACATTAGGAAATATTCACGTACATGAGTATTTCTCATGTGTGGATATACCGGAAAGAGGACAGAATGAAGAAAAAGATTTTAGCAGTCTTATTAACGATTGCGACTTGCACTGCACTTACAGCATGTTTTGGCGGTAGCAAAGGAAGCGGAAAAACCTCTCAGGGTGATAATTCAATAGTTGTAGGAATACAGAATGATTTGGATAGTCTTGACCCACATTTAGCAGAGACGGCAGGAACTAGAGAAGTTTTATACAACGTATTTGAGGGCTTAGTTAAGCCTGATAAAAATGGTGATTTAGTTCCGGCAGTAGCAAGTGATTACAAAGTTTCTGACGATGGAAAGGTATATACATTTACGCTTAGAGAAAATGTGAAATTCCACAATGGCGAAACAGTTACTGCTGAGGACGTTAAATATTCTATAGAACGTAACGCAGGTAAAACAGGTGGAGATGTATTAGTAAGTGCATTTGCCAAGATTGACAGTGTAAATATTGTAGATGATTCTACAATTGACGTAGTGTTATCAGAGGCAGATACAGAATTTATAGGTTATATGACAGTTGCAATAATTCCTAAGGATTATGACTCACAGGCAACAGCACCAATTGGTACAGGCCCATATAAGTTTGTGTCATATACTCCACAGGAGAACATTAAATTAGAAAAATTTGCAGACTACTGGCAGTCAGGTGTTCCAATTATTGATAACGTAGAATTCAGAATTGTTCAGAACACAGACTCAGTAATCCTTGATTTAAAAGCAGGCTCAATAGATGTATATCCATATCTTACAGACAGCCAGGCAACAGAATTGTCAGGAACAATGGATATCGTAGATGGTAATTCAAATCTTACTCAGGCATTATATTTGAATAATTCTAATGAAATATTCTCTAATAAATTAGTAAGACAGGCTATGTATTATGCAATTGACAGAGAAGAGATTATGTCGATTGTAGCAGGTGGAAAAGGTACAGCTCTTGGAAGTGCTTTATATAGTGGTTTTGGTAAATACTATGAAGATTTATCAGGTAAATATACAACTGATATCGAGAAAGCAAAAGCTTTATTAAAAGAAGCAGGATACGAAAATGGATTCTCATTTACAATAAAGATTCCATCAAACTATCAGTTCCATGTAAGTACAGGTGAAGTTATCGTTGAACAGTTAAAGAAAGTTGGAATAGAAGCGAAAATCGAACTTATCGACTGGACAACATGGTTAGAAGATGTATATACAAACAGAAATTTTGAAGCAACAGTTATCGGTATTGATGCCAAACTTGCACCATCAGATATGATGCTCAGATATAAGTCTGATTATAGCAAGAATTTCTGTAACTATACTAACACGGAATATGATGAAGTACTTGCAAAAGCTATGTCAACAACAAATGAGGACGAAAAGGTTGGATATTATCATCAGTTACAGGAGATTTTAGCTGATGATGCAGCAGCAATTTACATTATGGATCCACCAACATTAGTTGCATTAAACAATAAACTTCAAGGATTTACATTCTATCCTGTATTTGTACAGGATATGTCAGTATTAAATTTTAAGTAAAACTAATTTAGATAAATGAATTAAATTGCAAAGAATCAGAAGGAGGCAATATATGAAATATATAGTAAAAAAGGCATTAACGTTAGTTGGCACATTATTATTAGTTTCATTTATTGCCTTTCTTTTATTTCAAATTGTACCGGGTGATCCCGTAACATCAATGCTTGGAACAGAATATAGTGAGGAACGTGCCGAGAGTCTCAGGGAAGAATTAGGCATAAATAAACCAGTTATAGTCAGATATGTCAACTGGCTTACAGATTTTGTTAAAGGTGATTTTGGAATTTCTTACAAATATAAGATGCCTGTTTCGAGATTAATCTCTGATAAGATTCCTGTTACAATGTATCTTGCAGTTATTACACTTATTGTAATAGTAATTATTTCTATACCATTAGGTGTGTTTATGGCAAGATTTGGACATAGAAAAGTGTCAAAATTATTTGATATTGTTAACCAGTCCGTAATGGCAGTGCCATCATTTTTCTTAGGAATTATGATAACTATAATTTTCGGACTTGTACTTAAATGGTTTACACCGGGTAAATATGTAAGTTACCGGGATGATTTTAATGGATTTATTATGTATTTAATTCCGGCTGCATTTGCGGTAGCAATACCTAAGATAGCAATGATGGTAAAATTTCTTAAAAATTCTCTGATAAGAGAAATGGACTCAGACTATGTAAGAACAGCTTACAGTAAGGGAGCAGGTGAAAACAGAGTATTATTCTGCCATGTTCTTAGGAATGGTCTGATGCCTGCTATTACTCTTTTAGGTATGATTATTGCAGAAATAATGGCAGGAAGTATCGTGGTAGAACAGGTATTTAACCTGCCGGGATTATCGGCAATTCTTGTAAGTTCGGTATCAACAAGAGATTATCCGGTGGTTCAGGCAATCGTAGTATATATTGCATTTGTGGTAATTATTACTAATTGTATCGTAGATATTTTGTATCATATTATTGATCCAAGAGTAAAGAATTAGAGCAAATGCCTGCGGAATGGAGATAGTGAGAAAAGCAATGCTGATGCGATTGCTTTTCTCACGACTAAATGTGTTGCAGGCAACACATTTAGTGGTTTATCGCAAATCAAATCTGATATTTGCTTCGCGGTTCCTCCGGCATAAATGCCTGCGGAATGGAGATAGGATGAAAGTTAAGAAGAATTTCAGTCTGAAATTAGGACTTTTTATAATGATTATTTTATTATTGATGATAATTGTTAATTTTTTTTATCAGCCATATTCATCTAATGCAATGGACGGCAATATGAAGTTTAGTGCACCATCGGCCAAGCACATTATGGGAACGGATAACTATGGAAGAGACATCTATGTGCGAACGGTAGAGGGTATGAAAGTTACATTTATAGTAGCTGTTGCAACTGTGGCTATAGGACTATTCTTTGGAATAATTATCGGCGCATTTACAGGCTATTATGGTGGAATTATCGATGAGGTTCTTATGAGATTAAATGATGCACTGGCTTCGTTTCCTAGTATATTGCTTGCATTGATATTTGTAAGTATCTTAGGAAGTGGCAAATATAAGATAATTATTTCACTTGGAATAATATTTATTCCGAGCTTTGCCAGAATTGTAAGAAGCGAATTTATCAAATTAAAGCATATGGATTATGTTAAAAGTGCAAGACTTATGAAAGCGTCGAATCTGAGAGTTATGTTTGTTCATATGCTTCCAAATGCAATTCCTACAATAATAACATCAGTGGCAATCGGTTTTAATAATGCTGTTTTGGCAGAATCTAGCATGAGCTTCTTAGGAATAGGTGTGCAGCCACCGAATGCCAGCCTGGGTCGTATGCTTTCAGAGGCAAAAGGCTATATATTCTCAGCACCATGGGCATCAATCTTTCCAGGATTAATGATAATATTATTGATATTATCGTTTGTATTGATAAGTGAAGGTGTTAGTGAACTGAAGTAAGTTGAAGCAGATTATAGTGCATAGAAATGAGGAAATGTATGTTAAAGGTTGAAAATCTTACAGTGTCATTTAATGATGATATAGGAAATGGCATAATCGTGGATAATTTTTCTTTTGAACTGAATAAAGGTGAAATTCTGGCGTTAGTAGGTGAATCTGGTTCGGGAAAATCTATGACAGCATTAAGCATAATCGGACTTCTTAAGAAAAATGCTGTGGTAGGCGGAGTGATTGACTTAGATGGAACCAATCTGTTAGAGCTTACTAAAAAAGAAAGAAGAAGCTATATGGGTGACGATATAGCAATGATTTTCCAGGAGCCAATGACATCACTAAATCCTGTTGTGCGTGTGGGAAAACAGGTTGAAGAGATGATTAAGCTTCATGTTGATGCATTTGATAAAAAACCTTCTAAAAAGGAAATGAAGGATAAGGTTATTGAAATGTTTGAGAAAGTAGATTTGCCTGAACCTGAGAAAATCTATAGAAAATATCCTCACGAGCTGTCAGGCGGTATGAGACAGCGTGTAATGATAGCAATGGCAACCATCTGTAATCCGAAGATTTTAATTGCCGATGAACCAACTACTGCATTAGATGTACAGACCCAGGAACAGATATTAGATTTATTAAAAAAAATAAGTAAAGAGAATAACATATCAATTCTTATGATTACACATGATTTGAATGTAGTGGCAGATATGGCGGATAGAATAATTGTAATGAATGGTGGCAAAAAAGTAGAAGAAGGCGAAACAAAGCAGGTTCTTACACAACCGAAAGAAGAATATACGAAGAAACTTATTGCATCAATTCCAAGAGGCAAAAAAGAACCGGAAGAGAAGAGCAGAGAGACTATTGTAGAAGTTAAAGATTTAAGTATTTATTATAAAGAGGGTTCTAAGAAACACTATGTAATAAATAATTTGAATTTCCAGATTCATAAAGGAGAAATTTTAGGGCTTGTGGGAAGAAGTGGACTTGGTAAAACTACAATTTCTAAGACTTTATTAGGGATTCATAAACAATATACAGGTGAAGTGATTAATAAGGCAACGTATAGCCAGATGGTATTTCAGGATCCGTTTAGTTCACTTAATCCATCTAAGACAATAGGCTGGATATTAGAAGAACCATTAAAGGTAAGAGAACATATGGAACGCGATAAACGTAAAGAAACGGTAGAAGAAATGCTTGTCAAAGTTGGGCTGGGTAAAGAGTTTGCCAGACGTAAACCGGCGGAATTAAGTGGAGGTCAGAGACAGAGAGTAAGTATTGCACTTGCACTTATCGGTGGAGCAGACTTCATAATTGCTGATGAACCTGTATCGGCTCTTGATGTTACGATTCAGGCACAAATACTTGAATTATTACTTTCACTTCAAAAAGAATTTGGATTGTCAATGTTATTCATTTCACATGATATACACGTAATAGATAAAATGTGTGACAGAATAATTAATATATAGTGTGAAAATAAACGATAAAAATCAGGGTTAAGAAAAGACATATTTGTACCGATAATTAGAATATATATAGAAGTATTTGGTTACAGTTTGAGAATTTAGTGAAAGCATATTAATATATAAATTTAATTTCATTATATTTTATTTAGTAAGTAATACATATAAATGTATAAATTAGTAAAGATTGAAATATATTGAATAGTGTATATTTATAAAAAATCTGGTACAGGCAAGAGGTGTTTAAAATGAGTTCAGCAATAAATATGAATTACGGATATTTGCAAGGCTATAATAATTCATCGAATATGAATCAGAATGTACGCCAGGATAGCGACGGACTTGTTATAAAGAAGAATAGTAATAATATAAATGAGAGTTCGAATAATACATCTTCAGATACTGCATTAAATAAATATGATGAAGAAAAGCAGAAATATAGCACTAATGATAATAAACTTTTGACATCAGACCAGGTGATTGAATTGGCAGTCACTAAAGATATGAATAAGGATAAGTCATTAATTGGCAGTGAAAGCAATCTTGAAACTCTTGATGTTAAAAAAGCTATATCGGATATGCAGCGTGATAAGATAATTATGGAATATCAGACATTTATAAGTAATCCTGCTACAGATGATGGTTTTGTTAAGAAAATAAGATAGAATTTAATACGGAATAATCGAATATGATAAAATATGAAAAAAAATTAAAAAGTGCTTGCATTATATTTGAGTATCGTGTATAATACCATTTGTCGCGAGACATTGGCCCATCGCCAAATGGTAAGGCACTGGACTCTGACTCCAGCATTTTCAAGGTTCGAATCCTTGTGGGCCAGCTACTTCACTACATTGTAGTGAAGTTTTTTTAATTTAACAGGAAAAATTCAATTATTTTCTGCTAAAATTAAAAAGCACTCCGCACATTGTTAATGCATTGAAAAGAGGTAAAATAATGAGAACAGATTTTAAAAGCAGGGTACGATTTAGCGAAGTAGATGCTGACTGTAAATTATCATTTGGAAAAATAATAGATTATCTTCAGGATTGTTCAAATCTTCAATCAGAGATGCTTGGAGTGGGTGTTGAACATCAGGAAGAGACTAATAAAGCGTGGATACTCAGTTCGTGGCAGGTGGAAGTCAAGGGCGAGATAAAAAATGGATATAATATAGAAGTTGCTACGTGGCCATATTCATTTAACAGGGCATGCGGCAAACGAAATTATACGATAGCTATGGCTGATTCGCCAAAAGATTACATAATAGAAGCCGACAGCGTGTGGGTATTATTGAATATCGATACGGGTATGCTAACTAAGGTGGAAGATTCTGATACAGAGAAATATGAGTTAGAAGAGCCACTCAATATGAATTATTCGAAAAAGAAGATTGCAAAGGCATCTGAATATGAAAGAAAAGAAGAGCATATTGTATACAATTATCATTTGGATATTAACAGACATATGAATAATGCGTGGTATGTTAAAATCGCAGAAGAATATATCGAGGATAAGAGTAAGATAAAATCGTTCAGGGTTGAATATAAGAAATCAGCTAAATTAGGAAATAAAGTAATTCCTTTTGTAGCTTATGAGAATGGCAGATATGTAATAGAGCTTCGAAATGAAGAAAATGAAGTATATGCGATAACAGAATTTAATGAAAATTAAGTACAAAGTTATATAAGAATTAAGCAGATTATATATTGTAAATGAGCATAAAGTTGTGATAAAGTTAAATAAAAGCAGAACATTATAGAATGATAGAAATAATAATATAAGAAAAGAAGAGGAAGCCATATGCTTAGATTAGGAGAAAGACAGACATTAAAATATTTGAATAAAACAGATTTTGGTATTTATCTGGGTGAAAATGAAAGAGAAAAAGTGTTATTGCCTAAGAAACAAGTACCAGAGAATCTAAGACCGGGTGATACACTTGACGTATTTATATACAGAGATTCATCAGACCGTTTAATTGCCACTACAAGACAGCCACTTATTAATTTAGGAAATATGGCAGTTCTTAAAGTTAATGAAGTAGGTAAAATTGGTGCATTCTTAGACTGGGGACTTGAGAAAGATTTATTTCTTCCGTTCAAGGAACAGACAGAGAGGGTTAAACCTGGCAATTCATACCTTGTAGCACTTTATATTGATAAGAGCAACAGATTAGCAGCAACTATGAAAGTCTACAGATATTTAAAAACAACAGGAAAATATCAGAAAGATGATATGGTTACAGGAACAATATATGAGATAAACAGTGAAATTGGTGCATTTGTGGCGGTTGATAATGAATTTTATGGATTAATTTCTAAACAGGAAATGCATGGAAAGATTGAAGTAGGACAGACAGTTTCAGCAAGAGTAACAGAAGTCAGAGAGGATGGTAAACTTAATTTAAGTCCTAATAAAAAAGCCTATATGCAGATGTATGATGATGCAGAGAAAGTTTTAAAAGTAATCAGGGAATATGACGGAGTGCTGCCATACAATGACAAGGTTTCGCCTGAAATAATAAATAGAGACTTTGGAATAAGCAAGAATTCATTTAAACGTGCAGTAGGTCATTTATATAAAGAGGGACTTATTGACATTGGAGAAAAAAGTATTAAAATAAAATAATAAAAGCTAAATATATTTGAGAAAGGATATTGCAGACATCGGACTATTTAGCGGTCATAACAGATGAAGAATCTGCATGGTAATTTATATGAAGAAAATAATCAGTACAGACAAGGCTCCAGCAGCAATCGGACCTTATTCACAGGCAATTGAAGTTAATGGAATGGTTTATACATCAGGCGTTATACCTGTTAATCCGGCAACAGGAGAGATTCCTGAAGGAATAGATGCACAGGCTGACCAGGCAATCGGTAACCTTTGTGCATTATTAAAAGAAGCAGGAACATCAGCAGACAACGTAATAAAGACAACAGTATTTATTAAGGAAATGGACGATTTTGCTAAGGTAAATGCTGTTTATGCAAAATATTTTGAAAAAGACTGCCCTGCACGTTCATGTGTAGAAGTTGCAAGACTTCCAAAAGATGTATTAATAGAGATAGAGGCAATTGCAGTAAAATAATAAATATATGATATAAGATAAGAATAAGTCAGAAATTCTAACTGGGATCAGGTGGAGTTTCTGACTTTGTAGTATTAAATTGATAAATATATCGAAAATAAGGAGGATATATGACCAGAGCCAGAAAGACCAATTTATTTTTCCTATGGATGCTTGTATTCTATCTTGCAGGCTGTTTGTTTGTAATTCCCGTACTTCCTGATTCGTGTTTTAAGAATTATTCAAGTGTTGTAATCGGACAGTCATTGATTTTCATCCCTTTTGTCCTGTATCTTATTGTAACAAAGGGAAAAACATTGAAAGACTTAAAGGTAAGAAGGATAGGTGTACTTAATACATTTTTGCTTGTTATATTAACATATTGTATGATTCCGGTAGTAAGCTTTTTAAATGTTTTAACCATGATGTTTGCTAAAAATGAAGTGTCAGGTCAGTTAGACGGAATGAGCAATAATAACTTTCTGTTTAATATATTTATAACGGCATTTGTACCGGCAATTATGGAGGAATTAATATTCAGAGGAGTTTTGTACAGTGGTTATAGAAATAGCACGATAAAGAGAGCTATACTTGCAAGTGCCTTGGCATTCGGACTGTTTCATATGAACGTAAATCAGTTCTGCTACGCATTCTTTATGGGAATTGTATTTGCACTTGTAAGAGAAGCGACAGGCAGTATGCATTCAAGCATGATAATGCATTTCCTCGTAAATGCAAATAGTGTCGTGTTACTGAAACTTTATGATATACTAACGAAATACGTTAATAAAATGGCAAATAATGATAGTTCGTTCAGAGAATTAGCAGACAGTCTTAACAGTTCAGCAGATTCTGCAGTGACATTTGCAGACTATCCGCTAAGCCAGAAATTATCACTACTCAGCTCAACAGCATTTAGTGCAGTAATTGCATTTATAATAGGTATGGTTATACTTATGCTTATTGCCAGGAGATGTCACAGAAAATATCACATAGATTGTATAATAGCATCATTTACCGGAAACAGACACGGGATGCCTGATATAAATAACTATAAACCGGGAGAATATATAGAGACAAATACATCAGAATACGGTGGAAAAATCGTTGATTTCGTATTCGTTACAGCGGTAATTCTGTGTATTGTGCTGATTATATATTCGTGGTGACGCGGCTTGAATTATAATCTGTATGCTATTTGTACATTATATATGAAAATAGTAATAATATCTTAAAAAAAAGTCTATGAATGTAAAAAATGCTAAAAGACAGAAGTGCCTATTATGCAAATTTACCAAAACACAAAAAGGCTTTTCGGCATTTTAGTCAATGGCTTTTTTTGAGATTATGTTATACAATAGGTAGGTAATGAAAATGCGAATAATAATATTCAAATATTAGGAGGAATTATAAATGGCTAGTTTATCATTAAAGAACATCAGTAAAGTATATCCTAATGGCTTTGTCGCTGTTAAAGACTTCAATCTTGAGATTCAGGATAAAGAGTTTATCATCTTTGTAGGACCATCTGGTTGTGGTAAATCTACAACACTTCGTATGATCGCAGGTCTTGAAGAGATTTCAGGTGGAGAATTATACATAGGCGACAGACTTGTTAATGATGTTGAACCTAAAGACAGAGATATCGCAATGGTTTTCCAGAACTATGCTTTATATCCACATATGACAGTATATGACAATATGGCTTTTGGTCTTAAATTAAGAAAGACTCCAAAGGATCAGATTGACAAATTAGTACATGAAGCAGCAAGAATTCTTGATATTGAACACTTACTTGATCGTAAGCCAAAGGCTTTATCAGGTGGTCAGAGACAGCGTGTAGCTATGGGACGTGCTATTGTTCGTAATCCTAAGGTATTCCTTATGGACGAGCCTTTATCAAACCTTGATGCTAAGTTAAGAGTACAGATGAGAATTGAGATTTCTAAATTACATCAGAGACTTGAGACAACAATTATCTACGTTACACATGACCAGACAGAGGCTATGACACTTGGTACAAGAATCGTAGTTATGAAAGATGGTATTGCACAGCAGGTAGATACACCTAAGAACTTATATGATAATCCATGTAATTTATTCGTTGCAGGATTCATGGGTTCACCTCAGATGAACTTCATCGATGCACAGGTTACACAGTCTGGTTCAGACGTATTATTAGTATTCGGCGCTCATTCAATCAAAGTTCCAGAAGCTAAAGCTAAAGCACTTATCGACGGTGACTACATTGATAAGACAGTTGTTATGGGTGTCAGACCAGAAGACTTCCATGATGAAGAAGTATTTATCGATGCAAGACAGGATAGCGTAATCGAAGCTACTATCAGATTATACGAGATGCTTGGTGCTGAAGTATTCTTATACTTTGATATTGAACAGTTCAACTGTACAGCAAGAGTTAACCCTCGTACAACAGCAAGACCAGGCGATACAATCAAGATTGCAATTGATACATCAAAATTACATATCTTTGATAAAGATACACAGCAGGTAATTGCTAACTAGTTTGAATTTATAATTCAATTAGTGAATAATATGTGAATTTTTGAGGAAATACATAAAAAATATGTATTTCCTCTTTTTTTTTTTGTCAAAATAGTTTAATATAACTATATCCGATTAAAAAATATGGGAGTGAAGCGAATGATATCAAATCAAATACTTCTTAATACAATAGAAGGACTTAAAAACATAACAAGAATTGATATGTGTGTAATGGACACAGAAGGTAAAGTATTGGCATCGACATTTAATGGCGCTGAAGAGAATGAAGCAGCAGTATTAGCTTTTGTGGATTCTCAGGCAGATAGTCAGGTTGTCTCAGACTTTCAGTTTTTTAAAGTGAGCGAAGATAACCAGCTTGAATATATTTTACTGGCTAAAGGCAGTACAGATGATGTATATATGGTGGGAAAGATGGCAGCATTTCAGATTCAGAGTCTGTTAGTTGCGTACAAGGAGCGTTATGATAAAGATAACTTTATTAAGAACCTCTTACTTGATAATATGCTTTTGGTTGATATTTATTCAAGAGCTAAGAAGCTTCACATAGAAACAGATGTGAAACGAATTGTATTTATTATAGAGACAAAGCATGAGAAAGATACTAATGCTTTAGAAACTATAAGAGGATTATTCTCTGGTAAATCTAAAGATTTCATAACAGCAGTTGATGAGAAGAATATCATCCTTGTTAAAGAAGTGGCAGAAGGTCAGACATATGCAGATATGGATAAGATTGCCAACACATTGTTAGATATGTCTAATTCAGAAGCAATGGCTAAGGTGAATATCGCATATGGTACAATAGTTAACGATATTAAGGAAGTATCTAAGTCATTTAAAGAAGCTAAGCTTGCATTAGATGTTGGTAAGATTTTCTACAGTGATAAGAAAGTTATTGCATATAACCGATTAGGAATCGGCCGTCTTATTTATCAGTTACCAATGCCTCTTTGTAAAATGTTTATTAAAGAGATTTTCGATGGTAAATCGCCTGATGAATTTGACGAGGAGACATTGTCTACAATTAATAAATTCTTTGAAAATAGCCTGAATGTTTCAGAGACTTCAAGACAGTTATATATACACAGAAATACTCTTGTATATAGATTGGATAAGTTGCAAAAGACTACTAATCTTGACTTAAGAGTATTTGATGATGCAATCACATTTAAGATTGCGTTAATGGTTGTTAAATATATGAAATATATGGAAAATATGGACTATTAGAATAAAATATTGTAGAATTAGTAGATATCGTGGCAGATGAAATTAGCAAATGGTTATAGTTAGCAGATGCTGGTGGTTTCATTTATGAAAATAGCCATTATGAAAAATATAGATAAACAGATTGGAAAACAAAATAAAAAGTCTTGCCTGAGTGCAGGACTTTTTAAAAGATATAGAAAGTTGAGGAAACTTGTATGATAGTATTAGAAGATGTTAGTAAGTCATATTCTACAGGTGCACCTGCAATTAAAAATATAAGTTTAAAGATTGATGAAGGAGAATTTGTTTTTATTGTTGGTAACAGTGGTTCGGGTAAGTCTACTCTTATCAAACTATTACTTAAAGAGTTAGAACCAACCAGTGGGAAAATATATGTCAATGGCAGATATTTGAATAATATAAAGAAGAGAAAAGTAGCAGAACATAGAAGAGGAATAGGTGTTGTATTCCAGGACTTCAGACTGCTTAAAGATAGAAATGTATATGATAATATTGCATTTGCACAGAGAGTTGTGGAAACTCCTAAGAAAGTTATTAAGAAAAGAGTGCCTGCAATGTTATCATTAGTAGGATTATCTGAAAAATATCGTTCATTTCCAAAGGAATTATCAGGTGGTGAACAGCAAAGAGTAGCACTTGCCAGAGCATTAGTGAATAATCCGCCTATATTGCTTGCAGACGAGCCTACAGGTAACTTAGATCCTAAAAACTCATGGGAGATTATGAAACTCTTAGAGGAGATTAATAAACGAGGAACGACTGTATTAGTGGTAACACATAACAGAGAAATCGTTGATGCAATGAATAAACGTGTAATTACAATGCATAAAGGCGTAATACTTAGCGACGAGAAAAAAGGTGAATACATTTATGAAGGTTAGTACATTTGCATACAATTGTGGACAAGGTATAAAGAATATAAAGAGAAATAAACTTTTCTCACTGGCATCGATTGGTACGATAGCAGCCTGTATATTTCTTATGGGTGTATTTTATGCTATTATTGCCAATTTTCAATATATGGTTAAAGAGGCTGAGGATTCAGTCTGTGTTACAGTATTTTTTAATGATGATGTGACAGAAGACCAGATAAAGGACATAGGAGATAAGATAAAGAAGAGAGTAGAAGTATCACGGATAAAATATACTTCTGCAGCTGAAGCGTGGGACAACTTTAGTAAGCAATATTTTAAAGATGATTTAGACCTTGCAGAGGGATTTAAAGATGACAATCCACTTAAAAGCTCAGCAAATTATGAGATATACCTGAATGATTTAACGATGCAGGATGCATTAGTATCTTATCTTAAATCATTAGACGGAGTAAGAAAAGTTAATGATTCTCCGGTAACTGCTAATACACTTACAGATTTTGCGAAAATGGTTGGATATATATCAGTAGCCATAATCATAATTCTGTTAGCAGTAGGTATCTTCCTTATAAGTAATACAGTTATGATTGGTATTACAGTCAGAAAAGAAGAAATTCGAATTATGAAATTAATCGGTGCAACAGATATGTTTGTAAAAGCCCCATTTATAGTTGAGGGTATAATTATCGGTTTAATCGGAGCTATACTTCCTGTAATTGTTCTTATGGGTATATACCAGAAGGTAATTGTGTACCTTATGTCACAGTTCCAGACATTTACAAGCCAGGTATCATTTATCAGTTCAGCAACTATATTCTCATTTATTTTGCCAATGGCATTAATCGTAGGTGCGGGAATTGGTCTTACAGGTAGTATGATTACAATCAGAAAACATCTGAATGTATAAAGGCGGTATCATAATATCTGGTAATGAAGATTAATATGGTACATATCAGAAGATATACTTATAAATGTAAACAGATAGAAAGTGTGTGGAAGTCTCGAAAGGATGATTTGATTTGAAAAAAAGATTGTTAGGCTTAGTGTGTGTACTCATTGCAAGTGCAATGGTTATCGGACTTGCACAGCCTCTTAAAGCAACCAGTATCGATGAAGAGAAGAAGAAACAGCAGGATATGGAGAATAATTTAGACGATATCCAGAATACATTAGACAAGCTTGAGACTATGAAAAATGATATGAATGAATATATCAAGACAATGGATAGTAAGCTAGAAGAGATAACGGCTAAGATTGTAGATTTGAATGATAAGGCTAATGCCAAGCAGGCAGAGATTGAAGAGATAAATGTTAAACTTGCCGCTCAGGAGGAGGATATCCAGTCACAGTATGAATCTATGAAGTTAAGAATCAGATTTATGTATGAAAATGGACAGACTCAGTATATGGAGATGATGTTAGGTTCAGGAAGTCTTGGGGACTTCCTGAATAAAGCGGAGTATATTTCGGAATTAACTACATATGATAGAAATATGCTTGATAAGATGCGAGAGACAAAGAAGCAGATAGAAGAGACTAAGGCTTCTCTTCAGACAGAAAAAGATAATCTCCAGACTCTATTAGAAGAAGCAAGTGCAGAGCAGGATTCAATGGAGAAGTTAGTTGAAGCGAAACGTGTTCAGCTTGCAGCAACCCAGCAGGAGATATCAGATGCTGAGAGTGAAGCCGAAGCAATGAAAGCAGATATCGAAGACCAGAAACAGCTTATTGTTGCAATGCAGGAGGCTGAACGAAAACTCAAAGAAGAGCAGGAAAGAAAGAAAAGGGAAGAGGAAGAGAGACGCAGACAGGAAGAGTTAAACAGACAGAATAATACAAATAATAATAACAGTAACAATAACAACAATAACAGTAGTAGCGGTTCTTTTGTATGGCCTTGTCCAAGTTCGAGAAGAATAACATCTGATTATGGTCTGCGTGGGGATCCATTTGGTAATTCCTCTAGCAGTGAATTCCATAAAGGTATTGATATAGGTGCACCTGTCGGAACACCTATTGTAGCTACGGCAAGCGGTGTAGTTGCATGGGCAACACGTAGCAGTTCAGCAGGAAACTGGGTAGTTATAAATCATGGTGATAATCTTATAAGCGTGTATATGCACATGGCATATTATATAGTTTCAGGTGGAGATTATGTTGAAGCAGGACAGGTAATAGGTTATGTCGGTCTGACAGGACAGACAAGCGGTCCACATTTGCATTTCGGAATAGGAACTTATGACGGAAGCTGGCCACCGGAATATGTTAATCCACATAATTATATTGGTTAAACTATAGCAATTTTAAATGCGGAATGGAGAATAAAATGGATAATGAAAATAAAGATGATATAAATAGTTCAAATCGTTATTACGGAAATAACTATTCGGAGAACCAGAGATATAATAATGGAAATAACTACGCTGGAAATGGCAATTATAGTTCGGTAAACCAATATGGCGGTAATAATGGTTATAATAACGGAAACAATTTCACAGGAAATAATGCTTATAATAATGGAAATAAACACGGTAAGAAGTCATATTTTGCAGGACTTATTACAGGTGTTATCTGGGGAATTGCCGTTGTATTTATATTGATAATATTATCTAATATTATTGAGAGTGAACTTACTGAGTCAGGAAAGATTTCAGATAATGTCGGTACATCAGCACTTACGGGAAGCAGCAAATCTTCGATTATTAAACAATATATTGATAAATATTTTATGGAAGATGTTGATAATGACATACTAACAGAGGGAATGTATAAGGGAATGTTAGAATCATTAAATGATCCATATTCTGTATATTATACAAAGGACGAGGTTGAATCACTTAAACAGTCATCAGAGGGCGAATATGTGGGACTCGGAATATCTGTTACACAGAATAATGAAACTAAAGTAATTACGGTAACTAAGGTATATGATGATTCGCCTGCTAAAGATGCGGGAATAGAATCCGGGGATACGATATATTCGATAAATGACAATGTTCTTACGGATGAAACCTTAGATGAGTTATTAGTTGATATTAAAGGTGAAGAAGGCAAAGAAGTCAAGATGCAGCTTAAAAGAGGCGAAGAAACCATAGATGCTGATATGAAATTAAGAGAAGTTCTTATAGATGTGGTATCTTATGAAATGCTTGAAGATAATATTGGATATATCATTATAGACCAGTTTACGGGAACGTCTACGGAACAGGTTGAAGAAGCTATTAATGATTTGAAATCACAGGGTATGGAAAGAATAATTGTTGACCTTAGAGATAACCCGGGTGGACAGTTAGAATGTATACAGGCAATTCTTAATTACTTCCTGCCAAAAGATAAACTACTTCTCTATAGCGAGACTAAAGATGGAGAGCAGGAGAAATATTATACAGAGAATGACGGACTTATAACAGATATGCCACTTTGTGTATTGGTAAATGAGAACAGTGCGAGTGCATCAGAGGTATTTGCAGGTGTAGTTAAATGCTATGACAGAGGTAAACTAGTTGGAACCAAGACATTTGGTAAGGGCATAATGCAGTCAACATTCGGACTTAGTGATGGAACTGCAATTAAACTTACAATTGGTAAATACTATCTTCCAGATGACAGTAACATTCATGGAATAGGTATTGAACCTGATTACGAAGTAAAACTTCCTGAAGATGTTACAAATGTGTGGGCGTTAAAACATCCAGATGACCCACAGCTTACAAAGGCAATCGAAGTTGTAAAAGGATTAGATTAATTAAAAAAGAGTTTTTATACATAATGAAGTAAGAAATTTTTCACTTTCCTATTTTGTTAAGTATAAAAGCTCTTATTTGTTATGGGATGTTATGGAGTTTTATTAAAGAGTAGTAGCATTTTATAAAAATATGTGCTATATTATAGTGAAACGAATGTATGTTCGAAAAAATGTATTATAGCGAAATTAAGTTAATTTATAAATAAGTTTGAAAGGTCAGAATTATGGATAAAAAGTTTAAACTTGTATCAGAATATAAACCTACAGGGGACCAGCCACAGGCGATTAAAGAGCTTGTTAAGGGTTTTAAAGAGGGAAATCAGTTTGAAACATTGCTGGGTGTAACAGGTTCAGGTAAGACATTTACGATGGCAAATGTAATCGAGCAGCTTAATAAGCCTACACTTGTACTAGCTCATAATAAGACTTTGGCGGCACAGTTATATGGGGAATTCAAGGAATTTTTCCCTGAAAATGCAGTAGAGTACTTTGTCAGTTATTATGACTATTATCAACCGGAAGCATATGTACCATCAACAGACACTTATATAGAGAAGGATTCATCAATTAATGAAGAGATAGATAAGTTAAGACATTCAGCAACAGCTGCATTATCAGAGAGAAAAGATGTAATAATAATCTCAAGTGTATCTTGTATATATGGTCTGGGAAGTCCTATAGACTATCAGAATATGGTGTTATCATTAAGACCGGGAATGGTTAAGGACAGAGATGAAGTGTTAAAGAAATTAGTTGATATACAATATGCTAGAAATGATATGGACTTCAAGCGTGGAACATTCAGAGTACGTGGCGATGTCGTGGAGATATTTCCGGTAACATCATCTGAAAATGCAGTAAGAGTTGAGTTTTTCGGAGATGAGATTGACGGAATAACAGAGATTGACACGTTGACAGGCGAGATTAAGAGCAGGTTAGAGCATATCGCAATATTTCCGGCTTCACATTATGTAGTGCCTAAAGAGAAGATTGAACTTGCAGCTAAAAGTATTGAGAAGGAATTGGCAGAGCGTGTAGAATACTTCAAAAGTGAGGATAAATTATTAGAGGCACAACGAATTGCAGAGAGAACTAATTTTGACATAGAGATGATGAGGGAGACAGGATTCTGTTCGGGAATAGAGAACTATTCAAGACATTTAGCAGGATTAGAACCGGGAGCAACACCGCATACATTATTAGATTATTTTCCAGATGACTTCCTTATGATTGTAGATGAATCGCATATTACGATTCCGCAGGTAAGGGGAATGTATGCGGGTGACCAGTCCAGAAAGACGACACTTGTAGATTATGGCTTCAGACTTCCATCGGCTAAAGATAACAGACCACTTAATTTCGAAGAATTTGAAAGTAAGATAGATCAGATGTTATTCGTGTCGGCTACACCGAATGTATATGAAGAGGAACACGAATTGTTAAGGGCTGAACAGATTATCAGACCTACCGGATTATTAGATCCGGAAGTAACAGTTAAGCCAGTAGCAGGTCAGGTAGATGACTTAATTAGTGAGGTAAATAAAGAAGTTGCGAAGAAGAATAAAGTATTAGTAACGACACTTACCAAGCGAATGGCAGAAGATTTGACAGACTATATGAAAGAAGTCGGAATCAGGGTAAAATATCTACATTCTGATATAGACACACTAGAGAGAACTGAGATTATAAGAGATATGCGGCTTGATGTATTTGACGTATTAGTCGGTATCAACCTTTTAAGGGAGGGATTAGATATACCTGAGATTACATTAGTAGCCATATTAGATGCTGATAAAGAAGGCTTCTTAAGGTCAGAGACTTCACTCATCCAGACGATAGGACGAGCAGCGAGAAACTCAGAGGGACATGTTATAATGTATGCTGATAAGATAACTGATTCTATGAGAGTAGCCATAGACGAGACGAATAGAAGACGAAGTATACAGCAAAAATATAATGAGGAGCATGGAATTACGCCGACAACCATTAAGAAAGCGGTAAGAGAAAGAATAAGCATCACGAAAGAAGCTGTTGAGACGGTTGATAAGTTAGAAAAAGATCCTGAATCAATGAGCAGGAAAGAAATAGAGAAGCTTATTAATAAGATTATGAAGGAAATGCAGAAAGCCGCTTCGGAACTTAACTTTGAGGCAGCAGCAGACCTGCGTGACCAGATGATTAAACTAAAAGAGCAGTTAAGAGATATGTAGAAATGAGGTAAATTGTGAAAGAAGTCAATGATAAAAATAAGTCAGGGAGACAATTTATAAAGATTAAAGGGGCAGCAGAACACAATCTTAAGCATATTGATTTGAATATTCCTAGAAATGAATTTGTGGTAGTTACGGGACTTAGTGGCTCTGGTAAATCTACACTTGCATTCGATACGATATATGCTGAGGGACAGAGAAGATATATGGAATCACTGTCATCATATGCAAGACAATTCTTAGGTCAGATGGAGAAGCCTAATGTAGAAAGCATAGAGGGGTTGTCACCTGCTATTTCGATAGACCAGAAATCAACTAACCGAAATCCACGTTCTACAGTGGGAACTGTTACGGAAATATATGATTATTTCAGATTATTATATGCAAGAATAGGTATACCACATTGCCCTAAATGTGGAAGAGAGATATCAAAGCAGACGGTAGACCAGATGGTAGACCAGATTATGACATTGCCTGAGAGAACGAAGATTCAGTTATTAGCACCAGTAGTAAGAGGACGTAAGGGTGAACACGTTAAAGTCTTAGAACGTGCTAAGAAGGCTGGATATGTAAGAGTACAGATTGATGGCAATATGTATGATTTAGGTGAAGAAATAAAGCTTGAGAAGAATAAGAAGCATAATATTGACATAGTTGTGGACCGACTGGTTGTCAAAGAGGGAATAGAGAAACGTCTTACAGATTCTATAGAAACTGTACTTGATATAGCTGACGGACTTATGGTTGTAGATGTGGTTGACAGTAAGCCTATGAATTTCAGTCAGAGTTTCTCATGTCCTGATTGTGAGATTAGCATTGATGAGATACAGCCAAGAAGTTTTTCGTTTAATAATCCTTTTGGTGCATGCCCATCATGTTATGGACTAGGCTATAAGATGGAATTTAACGTAGACCTTATGATTCCTGATAAATCAATCAGTATAAATGATGGAGCAATCGTGGCAATGGGCTGGCAGTCAAGTGGCAAAGATGGCAGCTATACACATGCAATCTTAGAAGCGCTTGCTAAGGAATATAACTTTTCGTTAGATACACCATTTGAGGAGTTAAGCGAAACAGCAAAAGATGTAATCATTAACGGAACAAATGGCAGATGTGTGAAAGTATATTATCGTGGTCAAAGAGGCGAGGGTATATATGATGTGGCATTTGAGGGACTTATTAAAAATGAAGAGAGAAGATACAGAGAAACAGGTTCTGAGACATTGAAACAGGAATATGAGGAATTTATGACGATTACGCCTTGTAAGGAATGTAAAGGCCAGCGACTTAAGAAATCTTCACTTGCAGTAACTGTTTCTGATAAAAATATCCATGAGATAACATCGATGTCTATAAGAGATTTGCATAAATTCTTAGAGGATATGGAATTAACTGACAGACAGAAGTTCATAGGAGGTGAGATTCTTAAAGAAATCAAAGCAAGAATTAAATTCTTAATGGACGTAGGTCTTGATTATCTGACATTGTCGCGTGGTACAGCATCATTGTCTGGTGGTGAGGCGCAGAGAATAAGACTTGCTACACAGATTGGTTCAGGACTTGTGGGTGTTGCTTATATCTTAGACGAGCCTAGTATCGGATTACATCAGAGGGATAACGATAAACTCATTAATACACTTACACATCTGAGAGATTTGGGAAATACATTAATAGTTGTAGAACATGATGAAGATACAATGTTAGCAGCAGACCATATCATAGACATAGGTCCGGGGGCAGGCGAATATGGTGGACAGGTCGTGGCAGAGGGTACGGCAGAGGAGATTATGCAGAATGAGAATTCAATTACAGGAGCGTATCTTAGCGGACGTATAAAGATACCGGTTCCAGACACCAGAAGAGAACCTGCCGGCTGGATTACGGTAAAAGGTGCAAGACAGAATAATCTGAAGAATATCAATGTGGATTTTCCACTTGGTATTATGACATGCGTAACCGGTGTATCGGGTTCCGGAAAGAGTTCGCTTGTAAATGAGATCCTTTATAAAGCATTAGCTAAGAAACTTAACAGAGCAAGAACTATACCTGGTAATCATGATACAATTGAGGGTACAGAGCAGCTAGACAAGATAATCAACATTGACCAGTCTCCGATAGGAAGAACACCACGTTCTAATCCTGCGACATATACAGGTGTATTTGACCAGATTAGGGATTTATTTGCAAGCACATCAGATGCTAAAATGAAAGGCTATAAGAAAGGCAGATTCAGTTTCAATGTCAAAGGCGGAAGGTGTGAGGCTTGTTCAGGTGATGGTATAATTAAGATAGAAATGCATTTCTTACCGGATGTATATGTGCCTTGCGAAGTGTGTGGAGGAAAGCGTTATAACAGAGAAACTTTAGAAGTTAAGTATAAAGGCAAGAGTATCTTTGATGTGCTTGATATGACTGTTGAAGAGGCACTTAAATTCTTCGAAAATGTTCCATCAATTTATCGTAAAATTCAGGCATTATATGATGTAGGACTTTCATATATTAAATTAGGCCAGCCATCAACTACATTATCGGGTGGTGAAGCACAGCGAGTTAAGTTAGCTACAGAACTTAGCAGACGAGGAACAGGCAAGACAATCTATATTCTTGATGAGCCTACAACAGGACTTCATTTTGCAGACGTTCATAAATTAGTGGAAATTTTAAGAAAATTATCTGATGACGGGAATACGGTCGTGGTTATCGAACATAATTTAGATGTAATTAAAGTGGCCGATTATATTATCGACATAGGACCTGAGGGTGGAGATAATGGTGGAACAGTTATCGCAAAGGGAACACCAGAAGAGGTTGTGAAGAATAAGAAATCATATACTGGTAAATATCTGAAGAAATATTTAGAAGATAAGTAAATGTACCTGAAGCATTATATATGTAGATTGAAATAAAATCCGAAATCTGAAATCTGATGATTTATGTAGAAAAATGTCAGAAACTACTTGCATAATTAATGATATTTTATGTATAATTAGGATATTGTGTTTTTAGTCAGAAGTGGTTTTATATATTTCACATATAATCTATGAAAATTAAGGAGAGAAAAAGAAAATGCATACATTTGTTAATCAGGTAGCCAGAATAAATGGTGTAATTAACGAATGGGTATGGGGTATACCTATGCTTATTCTGATTATTTCGACCGGTATCTGGATGAGTATCAGAACGGGATTTTTCCAGATAGTAAGAGCGAAAATCGTTGGCGATGAAACATTTTTCGCAATATTTAAGAAGAGACACGTAACAAAGACAAAGGATAAGAAAGCAATTTCACAGTTCCAGGCACTTTCTACAGCATTAGCTGCCACGATAGGTACAGGTAATATAGCCGGTGTTGCAACTGCACTTACAGTTGGTGGACCGGGAGCTATATTCTGGATGTGGGTGTCAGCATTTTTCGGAATGATGACTAATTTTTCTGAAAATGTTCTGGGTATCTATTATAGAAGAAAGAATATGTATGGCGAATGGTCAGGTGGTGCAATGTACTATCTGGAGAATGGTCTTGGAAGTAAAAAAGGAATGAAGAAAATTGCCAAATTCCTTGCAATATTATTTGCAATTTTCTGTGTACTTGCATCATTTGGTATTGGTAATATGACTCAGGTCAATTCAATTGCAGATGCGATGCATAGTAATTTCGGAATACCTACTCTTGTTATGGGTATTATTCTTGCAGTAATTGCAGCACTCGTTGTAATAGGTGGAATTAAACGTATAGGCAGAGTTACAGAGAAACTTGTACCATTTATGGCATTAGCCTACATTATTGGTGCACTTGTTATTTTCTTCATAAATTATAGACAGATACCATATGTATTTGGAAGTATTTTCAAAGATGCATTTAATGTGTCAGCAGTAGGCGGTGGTATCGGCGGTTATGTAATAAAGAGAGCTGCTACAATGGGCTTTAAGCGAGGCGTATTCTCGAATGAAGCAGGTCTTGGTTCTTCAGTAATGGTTCATTCATCCTCAGACGTTAAAGAGCCTGTTATCCAGGGAATGTGGGGTATTTTCGAAGTATTCTTTGATACAATAATTGTCTGCACATTAACAGCATTTGTATTATTATCAAGTAGTTCAGATGCAAAATCACAGGCAAAAGTATTTGCAAATATTACAACAGACAGTCAGACATTCAGCATAGCTGAACATATTGATGAGGATAAAGAAGTTCCACTTATAGATAAAGAGTACAGTACATTAGTTATAGATGTTGATAGCGATGGAAATGCTAAATTATATACAGAGGCGCCGGCTGATGGTGAATATCTTGAACTGAATGCCTATGGAAATTCCTATTATGTAAAGGCTTCTAAGAAAGAGGATAGAACTGAAGATGATTACATATATACAAATATAATGTCAATTAAGGGAAATGCAGCAAAGGATTCAAATGGTAAAACAGTTAAAGACTCAAATGGCAACGTAGTCCTAGATTCTGTTAAAGTTGAACAAATTAATGGTGTATCTCTTGTTACATATGCATTTTCACAGAAGTTTGGTGATGTGGCTGCAAAATTGTTAGCAATTGCGATTTTATTGTTTGCATTTTCAACAGTTCTTGGCTGGTCTTTCTATGGAACAAAGGCGATTGAATATTTATTTGGAACAAAATCAATGGTATTCTATAAAGTCATATTCGTATGCTTCATCGTAGTGGGTGCAACACTTAACCTAAGTCTTGCATGGAGTATAGCAGATACACTTAACGGTCTTATGGCCATTCCTAACTTAATCGGTGTATTGGCATTGTCAGGAACAGTTGTTAAAATTACTAGAAACTATACAAAACGTAAGATTAAGAAAGATGATGTAAATCTTGAACCAATGCTTTCAGCATTCCCTGATATCCAGAAAGAACAGGAAGAAAAGATGAGGGCTGAGGAAGCATAAGATTATAAAGTGTAAAATAATAAAGTATAAGATTATGAAGCATAAGATTATACAGCGGAAAATATAGTTTCTGTTTCATACAGAAAATGATATATTCAGATTTAATATTTATGACAGGTGATGTTGCTTGACATTGCCTGTCTTTTTTCTTATACTTAATAAAGTGTTAGAAATACATTTTAGAATATCAAAACGAATTTGATTTGAAAATATTTTAGGAGGAAACGGGCTTGGAAAAAGAGATGATAATTGTTCTGGACTTCGGTGGACAGTACAACCAATTAGTTGCAAGACGTGTTCGTGAATGTAATGTATATTGTGAGATTTATTCTTACAGAACAGAACTTGAGAAAATCAAAGAAATGAACCCTAAGGGAATCATTTTAACAGGTGGGCCAAATAGTTGTTATGAAGCAGACTCACCAACATATAAGAAAGAATTATTTGAATTAGGTATTCCTGTACTTGGATTGTGCTATGGTGCTCAGCTTATGCAGTATGTCCTTGGTGGTAAAGTTGAAAAAGCACCTGTACGTGAATATGGTAAAACAGAGGTAATGGTAGATAAGAGTTCACCATTATTTGCAAATGTAGAAGAGAAAACTATTTGCTGGATGAGTCATTTTGATTACATTTCAAATGTAGCTCCAGGCTTTAAGATTTCTGCACATACAGCAGATTGTCCTGTTGCAGCAGCAGAAAATCTGGACAAAAACCTTTATGCAATCCAGTTCCATCCTGAAGTTCTTCACACACAGGAAGGCAGCAAAATGCTTTACAATTTCGTTAGAAATGTATGTGGCTGCCAGGGACTTTGGAGAATGGATTCATTCGTTGAAAATGCAATCAAGGAAGTAAGGGAAAAAGTTGGTGACGGTAAAGTATTACTTGCATTATCAGGTGGTGTTGATTCATCAGTTCTTGCAGCATTACTTGCTAAAGCCGTGGGACCACAGCTTACCTGTGTATTCGTAGACCATGGACTTCTTCGTAAAAACGAGGGAGATGAAGTTGAAAGTGTATTTGGTAAAGGCGGAGCTTTCGAGATTAATTTCGTCAGAGTAAATGCAGCCGAGCGTTACTATGAGAAACTCGCAGGTGTTACAGAACCTGAACAGAAACGTAAAATTATTGGCGAAGAATTCATAAGAGTATTTGAAGAGGAAGCTAAGAAGATAGGTAAAGTAGATTTCCTTGCGCAAGGAACTATTTATCCTGATATCGTGGAATCAGGTCTTGGTGGAGAATCAGCAGTAATTAAATCACACCACAATGTCGGAGGACTTCCTGAACATGTTGATTTCAAGGACATTATTGAGCCACTTAGAAATCTGTTTAAAGATGAAGTCCGTAAGGCAGGTCTTGAACTTGGATTACCTGATTATTTAGTATATCGTCAGCCATTCCCAGGCCCAGGGCTTGGAATCAGAATCATTGGAGATGTAACGGCAGAAAAGGTACGAATTGTACAGGATGCTGATGCAATTTACCGCGAAGAGGTTGACAAAGCAGCAAAATCTTATAAGGAAGCAAATGGCAAAGAGGCACCTTGGATGCCTAACCAGTATTTTGCAGCGCTTACAAATATGCGCTCAGTTGGTGTAATGGGCGACGAAAGAACTTATGATTATGCTGTTGCAGTAAGAGCAGTCCGTACGGTTGACTTTATGACAGCGGAAGCAGCAGAAATACCATTCGAGGTATTACAGACAGTAATGAGCAGAATCATTAATGAGGTTCGTGGGGTAAATAGAGTATTCTATGATTTGACGAGTAAACCACCTGGAACGATTGAGTTTGAATAACGGATTGAAATGCCGAAAGCCGTTATTTATGCGGGCTTGCGGCATTTGTTTTATCAAATGGCTCTGGTTTGGCTCTATTTGTGGGGAGAGTAATTGATGCAAATGTAATTATTGAGAAGAATGGAAAGGAAAAAATGATATGAAGAAATGCAAACTTCTTTTGTTTGATTTAGATGGAACTTTATTACAGAGTGACAAAACAATATCAACCAGAACATTATCAGCTCTAAAAAAATGCAGAGAAAATGATATATTGATAGGTGTTTCCACCTCCAGAAGTGAGCAAAACTCTTTGGTATTTTTAAATGAATTGATGCCCGATATTTTAATATCGAGTGGAGGGGCATTAGTAAAATACAAAACAGAATATATTTATAGGGCAGAATTTTCCGAAGAAGAAACGAATGTGATGATTGACATGGCAAGAAATATTTGTGGAAATGATTGCGAAATTACGATAGATACAATAGATGCACATTATTGGAATTATAAAATAGATCCTAAGAAGTTAGATAAGAATTGGGGAGATAGTATTTATACAGATTTTTCAGATTTTAACGAATGTTCATTAAAAATGTGTGTCGAGATATTTAATCAAGATAAGGCAGATAAGCTGGCTCGAAGTCTCTCTGATTGTGATTGTATTCGTTTCTCTGATGGATTTTGGTACAAGTTTACAAAAAAGAATGTGACGAAAGAAAACGCAATTATGAAGATTACGGAAGTATGTGGATTTAGTACAGATTCAATTATTGCATTTGGAGATGATTATGCAGATATCGGAATGCTTGAATTATGTGGAACAGGTGTTGCAATGGGGAATGCGATTGATGAGGTAAAAGAGAGAGCGGATATTGTAATTGGTTCAAATGACGAAGAGGGAATTGCGGATTTTATTGAGAATGAAATATTATAGATATGTTCATGGAGAAGAAATATGGTGGAAGTAAGATTTTATGATACAGTTAATGACGAACTATTGAAATTTGCAGTAATTATCTCACAGAGTAACGGCAAGTGGGTATTTTGCAAGCATAAAGAAAGAGATACATATGAAGTGCCGGGAGGGCATAGAGAAGCTGGGGAGGTTATTTATGAAACAGCTAAAAGGGAGTTGCAGGAAGAGACTGGAGCTATCAAATTTGAGATAAAACCAATATGCGTATATTCGGTGACAGGTAAAACTAGAGTAAATGATACCGGTGAAGAAACGTTTGGACTGCTTTGTTTTGCAGAGATAACTGAATTTGCGAAAGAATTACATAGCGAAATGGAGAAAGTTGTGCTTATGGACGAGTTGCCTGAGAACTGGACATATCCGTTGATACAGCCAAAATTGATAGAGAAGTATTTACAGGTAAAATTATTGCCATTGTTCGGAGAAAAGATGATATAGAAGAAAAGTGGGTAGTTGTGCCTGACGGAATGACTTTTTCAAAGGAAGAAATCAGGAGACAGATTCATTTTCAGGAACAATATTTCGACAGTGAAATTGTGATGTAATATTAAGGAGATTGCTATGTCATTAGGATTAAAAAGAGGAATAGTGCAGCTTGAACCACATGATAAACAGTGGGATGAGGCTGCCATTCAAACAATCAAAATACTTAAATCTATATTAGGAGATGATGCTATTGATATACAGCATATTGGAAGTACAGCAATACCGGCAATTAAAGCAAAACCGATTATTGATATTGTCGTTGGGGTAACTGATTTTGATAAAGTAATGTTACATAATGAGCAATTACGACAAGTGGGAATATTTTATCGCGGTTCAGATGTGGAACGTCAGCTTCTTTAGGTAATGGGCGATATGGAAAATGATACAAGAACGCACCATATTCATATTGTGAAATGGAACGGAACTGAGTGGAAAAATTATATTCATTTCAGAGATTATCTAAATGATAATGAGAATATGGCTTTGCAGTATCAGAAGGTAAAGGAAGAACTGGAAAGTAAGTATGCTGATAATAGGGGATTGTACACTAAAGGAAAGAAAGATATAATAGATATTATTCTCAATAATTAATAATTTTTATTTTGTATGTCTTGACAAAAAATAATTATGAATCTACTATGTTAAAAAGCGATGAAGAGAGATAGTAAATATTTTGGAAATTACAGAGAGGAGTTGCTTGGTGGAAAACTCTATTGAAGAAATATTGAACCAGTCTTGGAGCTGTGTACCGAGTGAGATATTTATTAGGCTACACTGGGAACGCCCATTATAGCGTCAGAGTATCGAAAGAGATTTCCGTACTTGCTAAGGTCTATATTGCGAGATATAGATGAATTAAGGTGGTAACACGAAGCTATCAGCTATCGTCCTTAAAGTAAATTTAAGGAGGGTAGCTTTTTTAATACATAAAAATAATAGAATCGGAGGAATTAGTGATGAATTATGTTGTTGACAGTTACGAGAATTACAAAGAGGAAAATCGTTTGACTACAAATAATGCAAGAAGAATTGAATTTGTAACAACTACAAGAGTTTTGGATGAGATTATCGGCACCAAGAGTAAAATATTAGATTGTGCAGCAGGAACAGGAATTTATGCTTTCTGGTTTGCAGATAAGGGGCATGATGTAACTGCTACAGATATTACGCCAAGGCATATAGACATTATTAATCGAACTCTTACCAATAAAAATTATCATATGAATACTTCTGTTTTGGATGCTACAGATATGTCCTGTTTCGCAGATGATTCGTTTGATATTGTTCTCAATATGGGACCATTTTATCATTTGATTACAGAAGAGCAGAGAGAAAAATGCATGAAGGAATGTCTAAGAGTGTTAAGGAAAGGCGGGCTTTTGGTTACTGCGTACATTCCAAGATACTATGTTTTTCAATATATTGCTACGAGCAATGAAAAATATTTGGATGAACACTTGGCGAAACAACTTATTGAAACTGGTGTGCTTAAGCATGATGATGAGAAATGCTTTTGGACAGATACTTATTACTCATCAAAAGAAGAAATGGAATCAATTTACCAAAGATATAGATTAAAAATTGTAGACCATTTCGCCCAAGATGGTTTAGCTCCTCTTTTATCACAAAAGGTTGACAAATGGGATGAAAATCAGTTCAAAACTTGGTGCGACTATCATTATAGTGTATGCCGTGAACAGTCGGTTTTAGGAGCAAGTAATCATGTTATTATAATTGGGAGAAAATAATAAGATTTTGAAAGATATAACATTTATCCTTGCATTAACATAAGTTCCTGTGTTAGGATACCATTTAAGGAAAGTACCCATGACAGGGCGTTAAGCGTCCGGGGGACGCTTGTTTAGCGCCGACCGGAGCGGAGCGTAGAGGCAGCCTCCCGAGTTTTATGATACCGGGCAACCGGAATACATAGGAAGGGAGGTGGCGCCGATGACGGCTTATGAGATCATTTCGATTTTCATTGGGATATTAGCATTGCTGATGTCCTTTGGTAGCTTGATTGTAGCGTTGCTTGTCTTTCTCGATAAGAGAAACAAGCGAAAATAAAAATGCCTATCCTGTCTGATCCACAGGATAGGCGGTGTCCTTAAGGACATTCATTAACCTAAACTCGGAGCATCCACCTTTGGAGTGGGTGCTTTCTGTTTAATTAGATATTATCATGTTATGTATGATAATTCAAGATGTTACAATTAATTTCATGGTAAATTTGAGATAATTATATCCAAATATTCATATCAAAGGTTGTTCCAGAAATTTGTTTGCAACGATTTGCTCCTAAAACGATACCAACAGAGGTAAGGGTTAAGTGTTTCAAAGAGGTATCATTCCATTGAGAAAATAGCATTTTCGAAGAAGGAATATTTGAACATATAAAATCCTTAATAGCATTTTGGGACATTAAATTGTTTGAGAAGTGTTCCTGAATAAATCTTTTGTCTTCGTCTGGCATATTGTTTATTGACGATAGTTGCTCATCTAATGCCTCCCTGCTTATGGAATTAATTTGTATTTTGGATGGATCTTGTATACATTGTATAAATAAATCAGGATATTTTTTAGGAAAGTCATTTAATTCTTCAGGAATGTATCCTGATAAAAATAATCCTCCATATGTTTCTATAAAAATATTTTCTAATGAAATCTCACCTAAATCAATGCTTGCAGTTTTGGTATACACCAAGTGTTGGAAAGAAGATATTTTATCAATAGCGTTTGGTACATGAGGTAAAATTTGTTCTTGAATATAATTAAAAAAAGTTGGGAGGTTGTTAATTATATTGTTGCGAGTGTATCTTAGTCTAAAACAAAGAGCCAAAATATCTAGTTGCGATGGAAGCAACATTGGTACAACACTAACGGCTTCGGCGAGAGCAATTTGAAGTAGAGTGCGATTACTTTCTTTTGCACGATCAACGAGAAGATTTGATAAAATGGTTTCTAGTTCTGGAGTTCCTAGACGAATAAATGCTTTTTGTGCTTCGACAAAAGTATATTGCATATCGGGATTTCTAAATTCTTTACACATTGAATTATCATCAATGTTCTCTCTATGAAGTTTTTCAAATAAAGTAGATAGAAATTTTTCATCGCGTTCTTTAGCAAGCTGTTCTGCATCGGCTTTATACTTTTCTAATTCGTTTCTTATTAAATCTTGGCATAATGATTTGGTGTTTTGGTAGTCCATTCCATAGTAATTGTTTTGTAGAGCGATTTGCGTACTTTGTGATCCAAGTTTGTTTTCTTGTTTCATTTCAAAAGTTTCACTGGTCATTTTTTGTCTCCTGTCTGATAATAGCTATTTTGAATTCCAATCTGTGTTCCAGATGAATTGTCATTATTGATTTGTTTCATTGTTTTCTTTGATGCTTTCTTGTTGCGGTTAATTATAAATTTTATTAAAGAAATGATTCCGCCAATAATAAAAATACCAAGTCCGCTAAAAATCCATTCTTTATTGTCTATAAGATATTTTAATATTGCTTCCATATATTTCCTTTCTAATTTTGGTAAACTTTCACAGTAAGCCTGTCTGTTCCCTTTTTCACTACCATGCTATCATCAAGCAGGTGTTGCTTGATTTCTTCAATGTTCTCATTGATACGCTGCAAGCTAGCATTGAACTCTTCTTCGGAATAATCATCTTTTGAATTTATCATATTTTCCCTGAGTTCCAGAGCTTTCATATAAGTGCAGATTTTTTTATTTATCATAGGATTCTTAAAGGACATTCTGAGCGTAGCAGGCTTAAAGTTTCCGTCTTTGTCCTTATCTGCTTCAAATTTCATATCGATCTGGTCATCCAGTTTAAACAGCAATGATAATACATCAGAAACTGTTTCTATATCAAAATCCATGAAAATGTTAATACTGATGCCTAATGCATTGGCAATCTTTAAAAGCTGGTCAGGCTTTGGATTTCGGATTCCGTATTCATATTTCTTTATGGTTGCGGAGTTTATGCCGGATAGCTGACCAAGTGTTTCTTGCGATATTCCACGCATATTACGAAAGTATTTAATCTTTTCTCCAGTAGTCATAAAAAATGCTCCTTTATGATTTGTTACCCCTATTTTATCACAATGGGACACATTTGTGTATAAAAATATGATTTATTTACTTGACAGACACAAATGTGTACTATATAATACGGATAAATAAGGTCACAAAAGTGTACCAAAATAAAAACAGGAAGGAGAACACAATATGGAGAATACGATGAAGATGTATGTAACAGCAGATGAAGCAGCACAGATTCTTGGAGTATCAAGAGGATATGCTTACAAAATCATTCGTGGTCTTAATAATGAATTAAAAGAAAAAGGCTATCGAGTGATTTCAGGCAAGGTACCTGCAAAGTATTTTGAAGAAAAGTTTTATGGCATGGCAGTTGGTTAAAGGAGAGGAGATGATAATATGCCAGCTACAAGAGATGGTAAAACATGGCACTGCCAGTTCTATTATGAGGACTGGCAGGGTGTACGCCATAAAAAGAACAAAAGAGGCTTTAAGACAAAGGCAGTAGCAGAGGAGTGGGAGCGTAACTTCCGGCAACAGCAGAGAAAAGATTTGGATATTAACTTTGAGAATTTTGTTGAAATCTATTTCGCTGATGTGGAGAACCGGCTTAGAGAAAGCACAATCAAGAATAAAAGATATGTGTTTGATTTGAAAGTTACACCATATTTCAAAAAGAAAAAGATGTGTGAGATTAAGACTTCAGATATCAGGGCTTGGCAGAATGAATTGATTAAGCAGGGGTACGCACCGACTTATCTTAAAAGTATTAATAACCAGTTGGCAGCACTATTCAATTATGCGGTCAGATATTATGACTTGAACGATAATCCATGTAGGAAAGCAGGAAGTATCGGGAAAAGCAAGGCTGATGATATGGAGTTCTGGACAAAACAGGAGTTTAAGCAGTTTCTTTCGTCTATGGATAAGAAACCAGAGGCGAGAATGGCATTTATGCTTTTGTATTGGACCGGAATGCGTATAGGAGAATTGCTAGCACTCACCTATGAAGATATTGATTTGAAAAAACGAATTATAAGCATTTCCAAATCATATCAGAGATTGGATGGAAAGGATGTAATTACACCACCTAAGACACCAAAGAGCAATCGTAAGATTACTATTCCACCATTTCTGGTAGAAGAATTAAAAGAATATTGCAGTCATTTATATGGAATTATGCCAAATGAAAGAATGTTCCGGTTTACAAAATCTTATATGGAGCATGAGATTGTACGAGGCATAAAGGAAACAGGAGTTAATAGAATCCGTATTCATGATTTGCGTCACAGCCACGCATCGCTTCTGGTGGAACTTGGATTTCAGCCATTGGCAATAGCGGAGCGGCTGGGACATGAAAAGATAGAAACAACATTAAATACTTATTCACATTTATATCCGAATAAGCAGGCTGAACTGGCAGATAGATTAGAACTAGAGAATGAGGAGGACGAGCTATGAGCGGAGTACACAAACATCCAACAATCAGCTTTTGTGTATCGGACAGAGAGCGGGAAATGATTGAAGCCAAGATACTTGCAAGTGGTATGCAGAAGAAAGATTATTTTGTACGTTCCTGCATTTATAACAGAATATGTGTTGTAGGAAAGAAAGAGGTCATTTACCAGCTTGTAGAGGAATTGCAGAATATCCAGACAAATCTCTCAGAACTGGTAAAACAACTGGAACAGCAGGAGGTAACACTTACTGCTGATGGATTGGAAGATATGCGAAATGACTGTATGGATATGTTACAGGCGATTATTGCAATGCTGGATGGTGCCAAGTATCTCTGGCAGGGAGTACAGATTGATAAAGAAAAAAGTCCTGACAGCGGCAACTGTTAGGGCTTGCGGTAACAAAAGAAAACCTCTGTTACACCTGTAAATACAACTAGAGTATAGCAGAGGTTCTTCTTAGGAGCAAATAAAAGATTTGAAAATGGAGGACTTTTATGGAAGGACAGAAGACAGAATTAAAGATGATACAGATGTCGGAGGTTGAGTCACAGGAAGTGAAATGGCTGTGGTATCCGTTTATACCATATGGGAAGCTGACAATTATTCAGGGAGATCCGGGTGATGGAAAGACCACATTGGTGTTAAATATAGCAGCAAAGCTGTCAAAGGGAGAATGTCTCGACAGTGATATGGATGTGCAGGAGCCGGTAAATGTCATTTATCAGACAGCAGAGGATGGACTGGCAGATACAGTAAAGCCGAGGCTTGAACTTGCCGGGGCGGACTGTGAAAAGATACTGGTTATTGATGAAAGTGATAAATCTTTATCTATGGCAGATGAAAGACTGGAAGAGGCACTTGCAAAGACAGGGGCAAAAGTATTGATATTAGACCCGATACAGGCGTATCTCGGTGGTGGCATGGATATGAACCGGGCAAATGAGGCAAGAGATATGACGAAGAAGATGGGAGCATTAGCAGAGAAATACCAGTGTGCAATTCTTCTTATTGGTCATATGAACAAGGCATCTGGTAATAAAGCTGCATACAGGGGCATGGGTTCCATTGACTTCTTTGCTGTGGCGAGGAGTGTGCTTCTGGTCGGCAGAATAGAGGGAGAACCTAATACAAGAGCAGTTGTTCAGATAAAGAATAATCTTGCGGCATTTGGACATCCGAAGGCCTTTATGTTATCAGAAACGGGCTTTCGTTGGTTGGGAGATTATGAGATTACAGCAGATGAAGTACTTGGCGATATTGCACCAAAGGCAAATAAGCTGGAACAAGCAAAGCAAATGCTTCGTGAATTGGCAGAAACAACTAATATGGTGCAGAGTAATGAAATATTTGAAATGGCTGATAAACAGGGAATTTCAAAGAGAACATTGGAAAATGCAAAGAAAGAATTGGGCATCCAGGCAAAGAAAATCAATAACTCGTGGTATTGGGAATTGGATGCAGTAAAACAGAGATAGGACAAGAACGCAACATTGCAGGCTATATAGAAATTGCGGAGATAAAATTTGCAAGGTTGCAAAGCATATAGACTTTGCAGTGTTGCGGTCTTGAACGTGTTAGGAAAGGAATGGTGGATTGATATGAAAAATGTACAGATTTCAGAAGAACTTTTCATTGCGATAATGAGATATTTTATGTTGGAACAGGAGGAAATGTTGCCTCAGATAAAACAGGGACTAGAGAAGAAACTGGATGCAATGGTAATGAGAGAATTATATACAAAATATAAGACTGCACCAACGGAAGAAGAAAAGGAAAAGGCTCGAAAGGAATATTTGGATAGACGAGGTGTGCCGGAGATCTTCCGGTGGTAGTTTTTTCTTAAACATATATAACGGCTGCGTGTCACGCTTCCGTTAGAATCGATAAGGAAAATGTGGTGTGCTTGACACAGTGGAGGCTTGTGTACACTGACTGCCGCAGGCAGAAAAGCTCCCGGCAGGGCGCAAAACCTGATTAAGAATAGCTTGCTATTCTTTTCAGGTCTGCATTTTTGATGGCGACAGCTGTCAAAAGTGCTTTTGCGTTACTTTCGACGAAAGTAACAAAGCCAGAGCGAGGGAACCTCGCTCTATGACAATATCAGGCGAGAGCATGACAGATAAAAAGGAAGGGGAAGATTGCCTATGGAGAGAACAATAAGTGCAATGATAGGAAAGGGCTCAGTGAACCATAATACCAGAGCATTTACAGCTAAGAATGTAGATAAAAACAGAAGTGTTGATAATGTGGAATTTTGTCAGGAAGATATTAAGCATGTTTATCATAAGTTGTTTGATGAGGCATTGGAACGATATAATGCAAAACAGAAACGGAAAGATAGTATGATTGATGATTACTATGAGAAAATCAGACGAGGTAAGCAGGAAAAGTTGTTTCATGAAGTAATATTTCAGATTGGAAACAAGGATGATATGAATGCCAGAAGTGAGGACGGAGTGCTGGCAAAAAAGATTTTAACGGAATTTATGAACGAGTTTCAGGCAAAAAATCCAAATTTATATGTATTCTCAGCACATTTGCATACGGATGAAGAAACACCACATTTGCATATTGATTTCATACCATATATTACAGGAAGTAAGCGAGGACTTGATACAAGGGTATCATTAAAGTCAGCACTAGCTGCAGAAGGTTTCAAAGGTGGCACAAGAGGTGCTACAGAACTAAATCAATGGATTGCATCAGAGAAGCAGGAACTTGCAGCTGTAATGGAGCGATATGATGTGAAATGGCTTCAAAAGGGCACACATGAGAAACATTTGTCTGTGCTAGAATTTGAAAAGAAAGAACGGGCGAAGGAAGTAGCTGAGCTGGATAGTCAAAAACAGGAAATATCTTCGGTGGTTTTACAACTTGGGGAAACGGTTTCTGCAAAGAAACAGGAATTGCAAAATGTTACTATAGAAAAGGAACTGGCTGAGGAAGCTACACAGAAGGCAAATGAAGAGAGAACTATAGCACAACAGGAGAAGGAAGTATTGCTTGCAAGTAATCAAGATTTGAGGATGGAAAATGCAAGGCTTGAGAGTCGCAAAGATAGACTTCGTATGGATAATCATGATTTGAAGCAAAAGCGGCTACAGTTGCAGACCGATAATGAAGAACTGTAACAAAGGCATGAAGATTTACAATATACGAATAGTAAATTGGAGAATGTGAATGCTCAGTTATCTTCTGACAATCACACTCTGGAGCAAAGGAATGATTCATTGAAATCTGATAATCAGGCATTAAGACAGAAATACAATGATTTGCAACAGAATAATGTTCAGCTTGAAAAGCAACAGAATGAGCTTAAGAACAATATAGAGCAGATGGTACAGTCGGAGCAGTTATTACAGCGTGATGTAAGAAAGTATGATGAAGCACTGGAGTGGCAGTTGCCGGAACCGGGAGCATTTGCAAGTGTTAAGTCATTTCGGGATAAGGTGGTTATGCCATTTGTGAATAAGCTGAAGTCGTTGATAAAGAATCTGACAATCCAGTGTGTAAGGCTAAAAGAGGAAGTAATACAGCTTCGAAAGGAAAAGAAGAGATTGTCAGATGATGTGGAGTTTTACAAGGGCAAGATTAAGAATATGAGTGATAGGACAGAGCTGTTGCAGGAAAAGGCTGATGATCTGGAGCGTGTGAAGAGATATGCCGGTGCAGAGCAGATTGATACGATTATTCGTAAGGTAAAGGAACAGGAGCGTACAGAACAGCAAATAAGGCGATATGACAAGTCTTATGGGACAAGATAATGGGAAGGATGGATTGATGAGATGAAAGATAATCGAATGGATAATATCGTAGAATGTGCTCATAACATGGATAACGGCTATGTTGATGTGTGGTTTACAGATGGAAATATGTTGCGGATAAAGTGCGAAGAAGTGGAGGCCGCTCTGAGGACAACAGAGCAGTCACTGGCGAAGCTGCATAGGTTGTTGGATAACAAGCCAATAGAGTATGTTGCAATGGCTATGGCCGGAGAGATGCAGGCATATTGTGATATTGAGGATGAAAATAGGTCAAAAGAATGTTTGGGACGATTGTGCAGGGGTATTTGAAAAAGGGGTATAATCGGGCTACGGCGGAGATGATGGCTAGGGAGTTTTTTTGGTATGAGAGTTGAAAAGCACTATACGCAAAATATAGAAGTTGTGAATAAAAAAAATAGCTTTATATTTTCCAAAAAGGATAGAAAATAGTTAATAAATGTTATAATATTATAGTAAAGAATTTTTCGTACGAGGAGGAAAATCATGGAAAAACAAATAGTGGATAAAACTTCATTTTCAGAGATATGTAAAATTTTGAAAGATAATAAGTATGATATTTGTGAATGTATTAATGGAGTATTTGAGGTTGCGTTACTTTTTTTCCCATGTATGGTTTGTAAAGATATTGCATTTATAACAAATATTGTAAATGGTGCAACTATACTTGGAGCCAAGCCAATAATTGAAAAATCTATAAAAAATATAGCAAAAGTATTTACTAAAAAGAAATTTACAGATTTTACTACAAAATATGATTATGCTCAAATTGCACAAGTGTTAATTGTTTTTGCAGCATATTTTGATTCAATAAAGTTATATTTGCCAGATGAAGAACGCAAAATTAAAATATCGTCAAAAGAAAAGCAATTGTTGACAGAGAGTAGTATATCTCAATATGCAAACTTTATAGAAGAAAATCTATCAAAAAATGCTGAGCAAACAGCAAAAGATATTTTTGAATATGATTTATCAATACCAGATCCGGTTGAAAACTTAAAAGATTATCTTGAACAATTGCAAAAATTTTATGAAATATTGAATAAAGAATTTTTGCAATTTTATGAAAAATTATCTTTTTTTGATGCTATGAATGAAGAAAAAAGAGAACATTTTTTAACGATAATACGTGGACTGCCGGCTAAGGCGGTAGAAAATTATAAAAAACAATATTATCAATTAGCAATAAATTTTAATGATTTTTTTGTATGGACAAATATAGAAGAACATAAAAGAATACAAAAAAAATTAGATGTAGGATTTTCAGAGATAGCTAGGCTTGTATCAGATTATTGTGAGAAAAGCTCTAATTCAAAAGCAAAGAATACACTTGAACAGTATAGAAAAAAATATAATTCTTATGTTGACACTCCGGTTGTGGATGTTTCTGAAATGAATTTTTGTTCAACTGATGAAATTATTTTTCCTAATAAAAGACATATATTTGTTCCTCAAAGTTTTAAAGCGTTAACTTATAAAAATGATATACATTTAGAGAATAGAGATACATGGAAAATGTGTGATGAGCGAGATGATATCGGTAAATTTGTAAGCGATATATTACGCCATTCTGTTACAGGCTCTCTACCATTATTGATTTTAGGAAATCCTGGGGCAGGAAAATCATTATTATGTAACATGCTTGCTGCTCAGATACTGCATCATGAATATCACGTAATTATTATTAAATTAAGAGATACTGTTGCAGAACAAACAATACCTCAACAAATTAATCAACAGATAGAAAGAGATTTTTCTAATGGTTGTTTATGGAGTGATATTGCAGAAAGTGGGTTGGATAAACCTATACTGATTATATTCGATGGATATGATGAATTATTGCAGGCAAGTGGAAGATCCTATTCGGATTATTTGCAAAGAATAGCGGAGTTTCAGAAGCAACAAAAAGATATCTATGGAATATTTGTTAAATGTATTGTGACAAGTAGAATAACATTGATTGATAAGGCTCTAATTTCTAATAATTCTCCGGTAATAATGTTATCTGATTTCGATGAGAAAAGGATAAATCAATGGTGTAAAATTTGGAATGAAAAAAATGAAGATTACTTTTTGCAATCAAATCTTGAAAAATTTGAAGTTGATAGTTCAAGTAAGGTTTCTGAATTAGCTAAACAACCATTGCTATTATTGATGTTAGCATTATATGATTCTAATGATAATGCGTTAAAAAGAAATAAAGACTTAAATGGTACGCAACTGTATGATAATTTAATACGAGAGTTTATTTCTAGGGAAAAAAGAAAAGATGATGGTTTTAGAAGCCTGCAAGTCAAAGAACAGGAAAGAATAATCAATGAAGAAATGATAAAAATCAGTATTGCAGCATTAGGAATGTATAATCGAAAAATGTTATACATACGATCAAATGAATTAGAGAAAGATTTGCAGTTTATACTGCAGGAGAATAATATATATGATGTCTTAAAAAATAACGAATTATCAGAAAGCGATAAATTATTAGGAAGTTTCTTTTTTATTCATAAATCTAATTCAACTGATGTGATTGATCGGGAAAAAATACCAAATGCTGCATATGAATTTTTGCATAATACATTTGGAGAATTTTTGACTGCAAATTATATAGTGACTGAAATGAAAAATGTTCTTTGTTGGATACATACATTGGTAGAAACTAATAGGAAAAGTCAATGGAAGTTGTGTAGTCAAAGGGCATGGGTTATTTGTATGGCATATGCACCTTTGTTTTCACGACCAGTTGTAGTACAAATGATTCATGAATGGGCATTAGGATTTTTTGAGGATAAAAATATTGCTGTATTCAATGAAGATTTAGATAACCTTTTAGAGATTGAAATTAAAAATGTTGTAAGTGGTAATATTATTTTTGATTTGAAGGAGGTAATGGAAGAAAAAAGCAATCCTTATTATCATGATGATCTTTTAAAACATGTAGCTATATATAGTTTAAATCTTGTTATTATCAGAACGATAGTATTCGACACAAAATATGAATTTAAGTTCAGTAATGAAATATGGAATAAATTATTATATATTTGGAAGTATGCTTTTTCAGAGGACGAATTATTGAATTTTGCGAATCAGTTTACTACTAATAGAGTTGGTGATATATATAAAGTTTCTTGTGAGAAAGAAGGTAGAAATGTACTTCAAAGTCAAATGTCTAAATACCTACGGATTGATTCTGCTGTTGGTGATAGTGTATCATATGGAATAGTGGGTTCATTAATTGGTGAAAATGAACCAGACAAGGTAATGTATGCGATTGATAATAATCAACTAAATATTCGTGCAAGGTATTTATGGAACTATTGTTTAAATGTTTTGGCTTATTATAAATACAATAAATCAAAGATAATAGATATAATATGTGAAATTAATGAGTTTAGTTGGAAAGAACAAGATGTTGAATATATTTTATGCAGTTATATATTAATCGATGATTTGTTAAAAAATAGAATTGTTACAATAAACCAACATAGTAATTATAAAATTATAAAAATTATTATGAATCTAGTGGAAAATATAGAGCATATAAATTGGGACTTTAGAAACGAAATACCTGTACTCATCTTTGATATTGCCTCAAATATATTAGATTATGTTAAATTGGATGATGAGGATATTGAAAGAATATGGAGATGCCTTAGATGGGGACATCCTATCTTTTTTGAGTTTGATTTTTACTATGCCTTGAATTTTATTAATAAGATTTTGAAAAAGGTAGTTATGCATGGAAAGAGCAGAAGGTTAAGAGACTTATCAGAGATTCGATACATTGAAGAATGCATGGAACGGATGATGTATACAATACGGAAGAAACATAATGTTTCTTCTACTAAATTATTAGAAGATTTATTGGAATTTGTAGATAATTATGTAATTTTAATTGATTATATAGATAGTAAACGAGTTGAAGATATTTATTTTACTATACTAGAAGAAGTGATTTATCAATATAGCATGAAGAACAAATTTTCATTTCAACAAAAAATGTTGATTATAAAAAGCATATACATAATGTTTGAAAGGAGAATTTCGTATAGAGAAGATTTGGTTAAGATATTTATAGAAGTTGCATACCCGATAGATGTAAAACAGCTTTATGATAAAGAACAAGAGATTTTTTATAACTTTTTAGTTTTAATAAATAATCATATTTTCATTTGCGAAGATAATATTGAAAAAGATATTATTTGGATAGTAGAGCATAGAGATGAGAAATTATCTTTAAGAAGTTATAAACAAATCAAAATATTTGCACAAAATATAAATTGTGATAGGCTGTTGGATAGTTTAGAGCAATTATTGATTTAGATTTTGTTGCTATAAATGAGCAAATATAGAAAAATGCACAAAAATACTCTCTTTTTGTTTGTGACTTGCATACATTCCGACAAATCAAGTAAAATATATCTTTGTAATGCAGACAAATTTGTGCAATATTTTAAATTTGCTCATTTATAGTTTTGTTATTAATTAACCACTATATATCAAGTATACTTAGGATAAAAATTGGCGTTTTTTGGCTCCATTTTGGCTCTGAAAATTTTAGACGAGGTACACAAAATTGCAAAATAAGATGAATATGAAGAATGAAACACACAAATGTGTACCAAGAAACAGCCAAATAAATCTCTCCGCCCAAGAGTTTGAATAAAAACCACAAGTCTTGGAATCCGCCAAACAAGCGGCTTCCGAGACTTTTTCTTTTGCTCTGTTACTAATTTGCTACTAATAGCAACTACTCTGTATCACATCGTTTTGATGGCAAATCAGTAAAGGTTTGTGTTAAATTATCTTTCTTTGAGGCATATGTATTATTTTGGCATCTGTCTTTTTTTGTTAATGGTGCTGGACCATATGGAAGATTTGCTGCTTCAAGTAATGGATTTCCATCTGGTGGCTCTGGTGTTGGTGTAACACTTGCTACAGCTGCCAGTTGCTCCAGATTGTTCACAAGCTCCTGTTGTTTATGCGGAAACAGATGGGAGTAAGTATTCAGTGTTGTGGATACTTTCTCATGTCCAAGCCTGTTTGCGGGGATTAAAGCATTACAGCCATGATTTATGAGAAGTCTGGCGTGTGTTTCACGTTCTAAAGGATAATTCTGGGACACACAATCATTTATTAATACAACCAGCTTATCTGTAATAAACTTGAAAGGACAAAACAGCCATGAAATTTATATATGCTACATATAACCAATACTGCAATAGTATTGATATAACCACCTTTGATAATATGCTTTTACGAATTGACTGTAATAAGGCAGAGGATGGTTTAAAGACCACACTAAATTCACAATGTGCATTGAATGCTCTTGCGATTGATGAACCTATGGAGTATGCACGCTTAGTGTTGGATTGAGAAATGCAGACTTGGGTGGATACAGAAGATAGTTTAGAAGTGTGGTAAATCAATCGTGAAAACTTTAGATGAATTAAGGATGAATATGTGGTAGAATAACCCATATGGTAGCCTTGTTCAAGAGATTATCAAATCGAAATTTGTGGAGGATATTAAAATGGCGCAGATAATATGGGATGGCAATAAAAACTGGGA
>ERZ772860.31-NODE-31-length-127154-cov-29.266469_pt1 | contig 127154 bp, 118 predicted proteins | sample MGYA00511342_ERZ772860 | MGnify/ENA primary metagenome ERZ772860 (study PRJEB29015, sample SAMEA2737665) | human gut metagenome | biome: human gut; feature: human-associated habitat; material: faeces | place: China | collected 2012 ... | reverse complement strand
CCCGTTTAGGTATAAGAAAACCCCGGAAAACCTTGATTTTCCGGGGTTTTTGAACCATTTTGATATAGTCTGAGCAGTCGATTATCGTTTACTGAACTGCGGAGCACGACGAGCTGCTTTGAGACCATACTTCTTTCTTTCCTTCATACGAGGGTCTCTGGTAAGGAATCCAGCCTTCTTCAGAACGGGTCTGAAATCACCGTCTACCTGAAGCAGAGCTCTGGAAATACCGTGTCTGATCGCACCAGCCTGGCCGGTGTATCCGCCACCGTGAACGTTAACCAGAACGTCGAACTTCTCAGCAGTCTCAGTAGCTGCCAGAGGCTGACGAACGATAACCTTCAGAGTCTCCAGACCGAAGTACTCATCAATGCTTCTCTTATTGATTGTAATATTACCATTACCGGGTACTAAATATACTCTGGCGATGGATTTCTTTCTTCTACCGGTTCCGTAGTATCTTTCTGTTTTAGCCATGATTTATTTTCCTCCTCTCAGTCCTTTAGAATGTCAGTACTTCAGGCTTCTGAGCTTCATGCTTGTGCTCAGGTCCTGCATATACGTGAAGTTTGGTGAACATCTGTCTTCCTAAAGGTCCCTTGGGAAGCATGCCCTTAACTGCAAGCTCGATTACCTGCTCAGGCTTCTTTTCTAATTTTTCTCTCAGGGTAGCTTCTTTTAAGCCACCAACGTAATCGGAATGATGATAATATACCTTCTGGTCCATCTTCTTACCGGTTACTTTGATCTTCTCAGCATTGATAACGATAACGTTGTCACCGCAGTCGATGTGGGGAGTGAAGATAGGCTTATTCTTGCCTCTCAGCACCTTAGCAACCTCAGATGCCAGACGGCCTAAGGTCATGTCAGTAGCGTCTACTACATACCATTTTCTATCGATTGTAGCTGGACTAGCCATAAATGTTTTCATTATGTTCCCTCCATATTACTTTCGCCGATTCCTGATCGACTTTTTCAGTGTTCCGGTCTGATAGTAATCTGCAGATGTCCGGCTACATTTTACTTCTTCCCAAAACGGTTGAATACTTTATTTCAATGCTTCGTCGGGGCTTTGACTCAGCATATTGAAACACTGTCACAGTCATATATTATATGGCACCAGGCAATTAGTGTCAAGATAATTTTAAAACTTTTTACAGTTCAGCCGTAAAACGTAACAATGCGGCTTTGCGGATGACGCATGCTGAACTGTCACAGGAACTCGTATTTCATCAGCGTCAGTCCATGGGCCGGTGCGGTAGGTCCCGCTGCACTGCGGTCTTTTGCCTCGAGGATTGTGAAAATATCCATGGGGTCCCGCTTGCCCTGTCCGATATCTAACAGGGTTCCGGCAATGATCCTCACCATATTATATAAGAAGCCATTACCACAGACCCGGATCACCAGATCATTTTCTCCCTGTTCTTCCACTTCCACGGAATAGATGGTGCGTACGGTGGATTCCACTTGGGCGCCGGTCTGGCAGAAGCTTTTGAAATCATGTTCTCCCTCCAGATAAGCCGCAGCTTCCTGCATCCGGTTCACATCCAGTTCATAATAAGTAAAAAGCGAATACAAGCGTTTCACCGGCATGGGGAACTGTGCCCGGTAGATCCGGTATTCATAGGTCTTGCGGCTGTCGCATCTACGGGGATGCCAGTCATCCGGCACCTGTTCGGACTTTTGTATCCGGATATCCTCCGGAAGTCTCTGGTTCAGCGCATAAGAAATTTTCTCCGCAGGCATCCGGCTGGTAGTATCAAACACAGCGATATTCCCCAGTGCATGCACTCCGGAGTCCGTCCGACTGGCTCCGATGACCTCAACGGGCTCCTGCAGCAGATCGGTCAGACACCGGTTCAGTTCGCTTTCGATGGTGATCCCGTTATTCTGGATCTGCCAGCCGTGATAATTCGTACCGTCGTACGCCACAGTCAGGCGGACACGTTTTGTTGTTTTTTCCAGTTGTGTTCCCTTTTCCGCTTCCACTGTGTCTCACCTGCTTTCTCTCTAATCATCTGTTCATTGTCATATGTCTTCTGTCCTGTCTTTTCCAGGCCTTTCAGCATATCGCCCGCTGCTACTGCCACAACTGCATTTTACGGCAGAAACGACAGACGTCCTACCACAATGCTGATCACCATATATGCGGCAATACAGCCGTAAGCAATGTAATCTCTCTTATGATAGATCAGCGGTTTCATCTTCGTCCTACCCTCTCCGCCGCGATAGCATCTCGCCTCCATTGCCATGGCAAGGTCATTGGCTCTGCGGAACGCGGAGATAAACAGCGGTACTAAAAGGGGCACCATTGCCTTGGCACGTTTGAATATATTGCCGCTCTCGAAATCCGCACCTCTGGCGATCTGTGCTTTCATGATCTTATCCGTTTCTTCTAATAATATAGGAATAAAACGAAGTGCAATGGACATCATCATGGCCACTTCATGTACGGGCACCTTGAATACTTTTAAGGGTCCCATCATTTTCTCCATTCCGTCCGTCAGATTGTTCGGTGTAGTGGTCAGCGTCATCACAGAAGATCCAATGATCAGTAGTGTCAGGCGGATTGCCATGGAAATGGCCATCTTCAGACCTTCCTGCGTGATGGTCAGCTTCCAGATCGTAAGTAACGGTGTTCCCGGTGTCAGAAAGAGATTGAACACCACTGTGATCAGCATGAGCATAACAATGGTCTTCATTCCCTTTACCATGAATTTAAAAGGTACCTTCGACAGTCGGATTACTAGGCCAAGAAACAGGGCCGCGATCACATATCCTGCATAATTTTTGAAAAAGAACAGGGAAATGATAAATAAAACGGTACCTCCCAGCTTTACCCGGGGATCCATCTTATGAATTAATGATTCTGTCTGATAATATTGTCCTAATGTAATATCTCTAAGCATATTGCTCCTCACCAGAGTTTCTGCCCGGCTCCTGTCGGGTCAGAACTCGTATCTTCTCTCTGCTCATGCTGCAATTTGAGCATTGCAGTTCAAATCATTACTTCTGATTGTTCTGTTTCCAGACTCTTGCAATTTCTTCCGCAGCCTCTTCGATCGTTGTGGCATCTACATCCACATCCGCTCCCCGTGCTTTCAGCTCATGCATGATGTAGGTGACCTGCGGTGCTGCCAGTCCTACTTCTTCCAATTCTTTGTAATGTTTGAACACTTCTCTCGGGGTATCGTCATACATGACGCTTCCCCTGTTCATCACAATAATACGGTCTACGTATTCCGCCACGTCCTCCATACTGTGAGATACCAGCAGAATGGTAAGTCCTGTCTCGGTCTGCAGCTTTTTGATCTGCTGTAAGATCTCATCTCTTCCCTTGGGATCCAGCCCGGCAGTGGGCTCATCCAGGATCAGCACTTCCGGCTTCATTGCCAGCACTCCGGCGATCGCCACACGACGCTTCTGCCCACCGGACAATTCAAAGGGAGACTGATAGAAAAGCTCATCCGGCAGTCCTACTTTTTTCAGAGCATCGTATGCTCGAAGCTCCACTTCCTTTTTATCAAGTCCCAGATTCTTCGGTCCGAAACAGACATCGCTGAATACATCAATCTCAAACAGCTGATGCTCCGGATACTGGAACACCAGTCCTACCTTGCTGCGGAGCTTCTTCATATCATAATCCTTATCGTAGATATCTTCTCCGTTAAAATAGATATGTCCGCCGGTAGCACGGATCAATCCATTCATATGCTGCATCAGCGTGGACTTACCGGAACCGGTATGTCCGATGATACCAATGAACTGTCCATCCGGTATCTTCAGGCAGATATCGTTCAGGGCATGAACTGCCAGCGGTGTATCTTCACCGTATACATAATTCACATGATCTAATATGATAGACATTTTGTCGATCCTTTCCCGGGTACTTTCATTCGCTGCTGTCCCTGTCACTATTTTCTGTCGGTTTTCCCATAGCCCAGTGCACTGACCAGCTCTTCTCTTGTCAATATGCCATCCGGCAGCGGAATTCCGCGTTTCTGCAATTCATACGATAACAGCGTTACCTGCGGCACATCCAGCCGTAGCTTTTTCAGCTGCTCCACCTGCGAAAAGATTTCCCGGGGTGTACCCTGCATCGCAATTTTCCCCTCATCCATGACAAATACCTTGTCCGCATGAATGATTTCTTCCATATAATGGGTGATCAGGATCAGCGTAACGCCTTCCACCTGATTCAATCCACGGACTGCACGGATGACTTCCTTACGTCCACTGGGATCCAGCATGGCGGTTGGCTCATCTAATACAATACATTTAGGATGCATAGCCAGCACTCCGGCAATAGACACTCTCTGCTTCTGCCCACCGGACAGCTTATTTGGGGAATACTTTCGATATTCGTACATACCTACCGCACGTAAACTCTCTTCCACACGCTGCCAGATCTCCTCCGTGGGGATCCCCATGTTCTCCGGACCAAATCCCACATCTTCTTCCACTACCTGTCCTATGATCTGGTTATCCGGATTCTGAAACACCATGCCGGCTGTCTGACGGACCTTCCAGATGTTGTCCTCATCCTTCGTGTCCATGCCATCGACCCAGAGCGTTCCCTCTGTCGGATTTAAGATGGCGTTCATATGCTTTGCCAGAGTAGACTTGCCAGAACCGTTATGTCCGAGGATGGCTATGAACTGTCCCTGCTCTATATCAAGAGAAACATCATTCACTGCTTTGGTGATTCCTTCCACATTTCCCTCTTCATCCCGACGAATATATTCATATACCACATTATTTGCTTTAATGATCTCCATAAATAATCTCCATTCCATATTCGCTTAGTGCCGGAGAATCAGCTGTCTTCTGCTTTTGCAAGATATCGTTCCTATTTTACTAGATTATGCACAGATTTACAACACTTAACAGGGAACTGACGCGACTTTTTCAAAATCTCTTGTACTGCTTTCCAAAAACCTTTATAGTTATGGTTGTATCTTTCTATCGCAGAACATTTCAGAAAATAAAACGAGGAGGCATTCTATGAATCCGATCGATCGCAATAAAATATGGAAGATGGTGGGTATCCTTGCGCTCATCACTGTCGTGGCAGGAGGACTGCTAAGGGTATCCCAACACAGTTCCTACACTCTGGGGGATTATGCGATGGACAATCCTTCCCTGGCTTATCAGACGGCAGAGCCGTCACCTACCCCGGAGCCTACACCAGTCGTCGACAATTCCAATGCAAATGCGACAGAAAACTTGCAGGAAGGATCTTCCATGGCAGAAACTACTGTTTTGACCGGTTATTCCCTGAACGGAGAGCTATTGACCGACCAGCGGACCACGCTGTCCGACGGCTTCTATTATGAGCCGTTATCCGAAAAATTACAGAGATACATAACAGGTGTTTCTTATCCAGTCACTGTGTATAACTCTGATAGTTCTTCGGAAACACTGTTGAAATCTGTCGAAATCGGCTATGACGATCTGCGCTATGTACATATAAGGCATTATAATTTTGAAGGAAATCCTGCAGAAGGGGAATTGATCTGTAACAAGGCGATCGCGCAGGACCTGACAGAGATCTTCTATGAGCTGTATTGTAATGAATATCAGCTGGAAAAGGTACTTTTGATCGATGAATATGATGGGGATGACCTCGCATCCATGGAGGATAACAATACCTCCTGCTTCAACTATCGCCCGGTGGAGGGAACTTCCTCCCTGTCCAAGCATGCATTAGGGCTGGCGATCGATATCAATCCCTTTTATAATCCTTATATTACTTACAATAAGGATGGCAGCGAAAAGGTATCTCCTGCAAATGCTTCCGCCTATGCAGACAGAACCGCTTCCTTCCCCTACAAAATTGACGAAAACGATCTATGCTATCAGTTATTTAAAGAGCATGGTTTCACCTGGGGCGGTCACTGGAACTCCTGCAAGGATTATCAGCATTTTCAGAAGGTAGTGGAGTAAGCCGCTTGTCAGCAATCATTTTCCTGTAATAATCGAGTAGACTGTCTCCTACTCGATTTGTATACTTCGCACTACACAAAAAGCGCCTCCGGAAATGAACCAACTCATTTCCGAAAGCGCTATTTTATGTCTGCTTATAAGTTATGGATTAAACTAACTCCAGAACAACAGTCATAGCTGCGTCACCCTTACGCTGACCGATCTTAACGATTCTGGTGTAACCACCCTTACGGGTAGCATACTTGGGAGCATACTCATCGAAGAGCTTTGCAACCAGGTCAACTTCCTTGGTGTTCTTTTTCTTGCCTGCTGCATCAGCGGGAACCTCAACTACAGGGTTCAGAACCTTCAGCATCTGACGACGTGCATGAGATCTGGTAGGCAGATCCTTCTTGATCTCCTTCTCAACTTCGTCGTATACAGTAACGGTAACACCGTTCTCGATCTTAACCAGCTTGCCATCCTTATCGCGATGGGACTCAGCCAGGACCTTACCGGTCTCCTTGTCAACGATCTGCTTAACGCGCTTGCCGTCCTTGTCCTTGCGGGCAACCTTGGTGGTAACTTTAACAGTTTCGAAGTTATCCTTCTCTTTTACTGCAAGAGCGATCAGTCCATCAACGATCTTCTGTACTTCCTTAGCCTTAGCTTCGGTGGTAACGATCTTGCCGTTGTTGATCACTGCAGTTACCTGATTTCTTAATAATGCCTTTCTCTGTGCAGATGTTCTGCCGAGTTTTCTGTACTTTGCCATGATAATTTTCCTTTCTCCATTCATGGTACATCCGGCCATGCACTTTGGACTTACTTACCGAATGCGTTATTTTTTGCCATTTAGAGATAAACCGCATCCGAACACTTTGGGCTTACCGGATACGGAAATCTTACTTTTTATGTTCAGCTGAAATTAGTTCTCATCGCTGGGGTTCAGCTGTAATCCCAGCTCTTTCAGTTTAGCCAGAACTTCTTCCAAAGATTTACGTCCGAGGTTACGAACCTTCATCATATCTTCTGAAGTCTTATTGGTTAACTCTTCTACAGTATTGATACCTGCTCTCTTCAAGCAGTTGTAAGAACGAACGGAAAGCTCCAGCTCGTCAATACTCATCTCCAGAACCTTTTCCTTCTCGTCGTCTTCCTTCTCTACCATAACCTCAGCGGTCTTAGCATTTTCGGACAGGTCGATGAACAGGTTCAGATGCTCGCTGAGCACCTTAGCTGCCAGGCTGACTGCCTCATCGGGAGCCAGGGTTCCGTTGGTGTATACATCCAATGTAAGCTTGTCGAAATCAGTACTCTGACCTACACGGGTATTTTCTACCGTAACGTTAACTCTCTCTACAGGTGTATAGATAGAATCAATGGCAATTACGCCAATTGGTAAATCTTCGTGTTTGTTCTTGTCGGCACTTACGTAGCCGCGGCCTCTTGTAATAGTTAACTCCATGTAAAGCTTGGTATCTTTACCGCTCAGAGTTGCGATTACAAGGTCGGGGTTCAGAATTTCAATATCCTGATCACACTGGATATCAGAAGCTCTTACAACACCTTCGCCTTCAAACTCGATATATGCAGTCTTAGCCTCATTGGTCTCGCTGTTGTTCTTGATCGCAAGGCTCTTGATGTTCATGATGATCTCAGATACATCTTCCTTTACGCCGGGAATAGAACTGAACTCATGAAGAACACCTTCAATTTTGATCTGGCTCACTGCAGCACCGGGCAGGGAAGACAGCATGATTCTTCTCAGGGAGTTACCCAGAGTAATACCATAGCCTCTTTCCAGGGGTTTTACTACGAATTTACCATACTTTTTGTCTTCTGAAATCTCGCTAACCTCAATATTAGGTCTTTCAAAATCAAACACTGCCAATACCCTCCTTTGCGAACTTTATATGTTGACATGTTCTTACGAACAATATCCCATGGAATAATATTCCACAGGAAATGTTCATTGGGGTTACATAAAACTTACTTGGAGTACAACTCGACGATAAGCATCTCGTCAACAGGAACATCGATCATCTCTCTGGTAGGCAGATTCTTGATGGTTCCCTTAAAGTTCTCAACATCAGCATCGATCCATTCGGGTACTAATCTTCCAGCAGTAACATCAAGGATATCCTTGTATCTCTGCATGGACTTAGCACTCTCCTTGATCTCGATAACATCGCCAGCCTTGATCAGGTAAGAAGGAATGTTTACACACTTACCGTTTACAAGTACATGCTTGTGGTCTACGATCTGTCTTGCTTCTCTTCTGGTTCTTGCAAAACCCATTCTGAACACTACATTGTCCAGTCTGCTCTCTAACAGGGTCATCAGGTTCTCACCGGTCATGCCCTTCATTCTATCAGCCTTCTCATAGTAGTTACGGAAAGGCTTCTCCAGAACGCCATAGATGAACTTAGCCTTCTGCTTTTCTCTTAACTGAAGTCCGTACTCAGATACCTTTTTGCCTGCTCTTGCAGAGGTTCTGTTAGACTTCTTGTCATAGCCCAGGTAAGAAGGCTCAAGGCCAAGGGCTCTACATCTTTTCAGTACAGGTACACGATTTACTGCCATTTTTTTATTTTCCCTTCTTTATACTTCGGAAGTGACTTCCGAGGGTTGTTTACAGTGCCGCAATGCGGCACTTTCATCCAACTTGTTCTAATGTTACTTCATTAAAATTAATTGTTTCGTCTTCTGACGATTTCTCACTAAACGCGACGACGCTTAGGAGGACGGCATCCATTGTGAGGTACAGGAGTTACATCACAAATGCTTAAGACATCCAGTCCACTTGCAGACAGAGCTCTGATTGCTGCTTCACGTCCTGAACCAGGACCCTTTACGAATACGTCAACGGACTTTAATCCGTGAACAAGCGCAGCCTTTGTTGCTGTTTCAGCAGCCATCTGTGCAGCATATGGAGTAGATTTCTTTGAACCTCTAAAACCAAGACCACCGGCACTTGCCCAGCTAAGAGCATTACCTTCAGCATCTGTTAACGTTACGATTGTATTGTTAAAAGAAGACTGAATATGTGCCTGTCCGCGTTCAACGTTTTTTCTTACACGCTTTTTTGTTACTTTCTTTGCAACTTTTTTAGCCATTTTAAACTAACCTACTTTCTCATTTCCTGGGGATGCTTACATTTGCTTCCCTCTCACAGTTACATTTTGATCTCAATTACTTCTTCTTATTTGCCACCGTGCGCTTAGGTCCCTTACGAGTTCTTGCGTTGGTCTTAGTCTTCTGACCACGAACAGGAAGTCCTTTACGATGACGAATACCACGATAGCAGCCGATTTCCTGAAGTCTCTTGATATTCAGAGCGATTTCTCTTCTCAGATCACCTTCTACCATAACGCCAAGCTTTTCGATAGCTTCACTGATCTTCTTTACCTCATCATCGGTAATATCTCTCACTCTGGTATCAGGATTTACACCTGCTTCTGCTAACAGCTTGTCAGCAGTAGGTCTGCCTATTCCATAGATATAGGTCAAACCGATCTCAATTCGTTTTTCTCTAGGTAAGTCTACACCTGCGATACGAGCCATTTACGTTTCCTCCATTTTCCTGCGTAATCTCTTACGCTTTGCGCAACATTTCTGCGCTCACAACTTTCGTTGTGCGTGCGTACGTTTGGTCTGTTAGTTGTACGCTCAATAGTTACTAATTGATTGGGGTTCTCACCCAATCGGACACGATCCGATCTTTCCACGACGATAATTTTAGAAAATCTTTTCGTCATGGTATCAACAAGTAATCTCCCGTAAGCTCTATCCAAATCTATTATGAAAATTGATATTTTTGATAATGATCAATTCAGCCGCACATAATAACCGGACAAGAACTCACATACCTGATCAAATGACGATCAAGCGGTGATTATCCCTGTCTCTGTTTGTGCTTCGGATTCTCACAGATTACTCTGATGCGTCCTTTTCTCTTGATGATTTTGCACTTTTCGCAAATCGGTTTTACTGATGATCTAACTTTCATGTTAAACCCTCCTTTCAAAAAAGACCGTCTTACATTATAGCATGACGGTCTTTCCTTTGCAAGCGTATTCTTACGCTTTTTTCAATATTTTTTAGGTTTTTTCAACTTTTTTGTGATCTTTTTGCCTGCTTTACGATCAAAACAATAAAAGTAATGGCTGCAGCCGCTGCAACACTTAAAATCCGGAAGGTAAACCTTGCATGCAACGCAGAATGATGTTGTACGGCAATGATCCAGGCAAAAGGAATTGCAGCTGTGACAACGACCGGAAGTAACTGTGCATACACATTCTTCCATCTTCCCATAACAATGATCATCACCATCAGTCCTACTGCCACTGCGGCCAGGATGCCTGCGGCGATTCCCATATAAACCGGATATTCGTGAAGATTCAGTCCGATCACATAGAACCCTCCGTTCATCCGCGGTCTGCCGCCGATTGCCTCTGTACGACCGATAATGGACCAAATAGCATCTTTGATCGTACCGGTATGTAAAGTCAGGTCTGCAATGACCCATTTTGCTGCCCACATTCCCGCATAGCCGATTCCCCAGCTTGCGCAGAAGCCGATCAGCTTTTTGATATTATTCCATGCTCTGTCATTTTCTAATAAGAAGTAACAGCACAGAGGAATTCCCAGTGTAGTGATGGGATACGTCAGGAAATCAAAATAAGACGTCAGAATTCCAATGATCAGGAAGAATTCCGGATACTGTCCCTTCTCATGCAATCTGTCATGATGTAACAGCATATATTCCACTGCCAGAAGCGTCAGGATCCAGCACACCGACATGGTCAGAGAGATCAGTACCAGTATCGGTTTCATGAACAGAAAGCTTCCCAGGGTCACAGCTGCGACACCTGCATTCTGTTTTCGTATTGCCGTGATCAGTACCCAGATCATAAGTGCGATCTGTACCGCCAGTTCCAGCCATACCACATGCTTCCAGGAGAACAGCAGCAGCAAAGGCTTTAAGTATAAAAGATAGCCGTGCCAGTACCTCGCATAAATATGAAGATACATGTTATTGACATTCTCATGGGATTCACAAAAAGCCTTCAGGGAATCTTCCGGCGTCCACACGTCCTCTTCCAGATCATAGTGGTACATCCACATGGCATGTTCATAAGCATTTTTATCCGGCAGTCTCTCTATGGCATTCTGTACCATGATAGCATCGGTGTAAGTCTCTCTGTTTTTCCACAAGTACTTTGAGAATGCATCTTCCGGGATCTCATCGCCGGTCTTCAGCATATCCCCAACACTTTTCTCCACATTCCTGCGCATCGGCCCTACCGGAAGCAGGAATACCAATACCAAAAGCATCGTTCCCACTACCGCACTGATCGCCAGAATAGCAGCAAAGTTACGTATTTTTTTAGCCATAGCTATTTTATCTCCAGATTGTACTTACTTATCTCTCCAGATAATACGTCCCTTGCTCAGATCGTAAGGAGACAATTCCAGTGTTACCTTATCTCCGGGAAGGATACGGATGAAGTTCTGACGAAGCTTACCACTGATGGTAGCCAGCACTCTGTGTCCGTTCTCCAATTCTACACGGAACATGGTATTGGGAAGTTTCTCCACAACGGTTCCTTCGATTTCGATTACATCACTTTTAGACATAAAATTCCTCCATAGCTTTCTACTTTTTACTTCTTTACATTACTTATTACGCAGATAATCCTCCAGGGTCTTGCGGATCTGTCTGTCGATCTCGTCCCGCTCCCCCGGAAGATTCTGCTTTATGATCTGGATCAGTGTGTCCTGTGCCGAAGAATGTATGATCTGGATATGCTTTTTCTTTTTCTTCTTCGGATGTTCTACACCACGCAGCCTTCCGTCACACAGATAAACACATTCTCCCTCTTCACCGACGATCATGTACAATCTGTCCTTGTCATGACCGGCTTTTGAAGTTGCAAGTTCTCCTATCATACCGTAAGTCTAACCTTTCTTACGCATTATAATCGCAGTGGATTACTCTTAATACATGGTCAGGATCTCGGGCTCGCCGTCCGTGATCAGGACCGTATTCTCATAATGTGCGGACAGGGATCCATCCTCGGTGACAACTGTCCAGTCGTCATCCAGCCATGCCACATCCGGTCTTCCGATATTGATCATGGGCTCGATCGCCAGCGTCATACCTGCCTGTAACTTCAGTCCACGTCTGTGCTGTGCAAAATTGGGAATCTGCGGATCCTCATGCAGGCTGGTGCCGATACCATGGCCTACCAGATCTCTTACGATGCCATAACCAAAAGGTTTAATATAAGCATCGATAGCATTGGAAATATCATACAGGTGGTTGCCTGCCTTCGCCATCTCGATTCCTGCGAAAAAGCTTCCCTTGGTTCTCTCCATCAGGAGTCTTGCTTCTTCACTGACCTGACCTACCGGGAAAGTACGTGCCATGTCGGAATGATACCCCTTATAGATCAATCCTGCATCCAGACTTACAATATCACCCTCGTGAAGAATATGATCTTTGTGAGGAATACCATGTACGACTTCATCATTCACAGATACACAGATAGATGCCGGATATCCGTTATAATTCAGGAAGTTGGGAATACAGCCGTGGGCACGGATCAGCTTCTCACCCAGATTGTTGATATCCAGAGTGGATACACCGGGGTGCACTGCCTTCTCCATCTGGCTGAATACATCCGCCAAAATTTTGCACGATTCTCTCATCAGCTCGATCTCACGCTGTGATTTGATAGTTACTGCCATTTTATTCACCTTTCCGTTCCGGATTTTTCTGCTGTTTGTCAGGGATCCGAACTTTTCTTAGCCAAGGATTGCTACGATATCCGCAAATACCTCTTTCATATCCTTGGTGCCGTCTACGGTCTTTAATACATTTTTCTTGGTATAGAAATCGATCAGCGGCTGGGTCTGGTCATGATATACCTTCAGACGGTTCAATACGGTCTCAGGCTTATCATCATCACGCAGTACCAGTTCCTGTCCGCACTTATCACAGATGCCTTCCTTCTTGGGCGGAATGTGCTCGATATGATAGGTTGCGCCGCAGGACAGACATGCGCGTCTGCCGGACATTCTCTTCACGATATTCTCATCGGGAACATTTACGTCGATCGCAAAATCAATAGCATCTCCCAGCTCGGTCAGTGCCTTGTCCAGTACCTCTGCCTGAGGAATGGTTCTGGGGAATCCATCCAGTACATAGCCGTTCTTGCAATCATCCTGTGCAACTCTGTCTAAAAGGATCTTGACGGTCAGTTCATCGGGAACCAGCTGACCCTGATCCATGTATTTCTTCGCTTCCATACCAAGCTCAGTTCCGTTCTTGATATTTGCACGGAAAATATCTCCTGTGGATACATGAGGAATTCCATACTTCTCAGCGATCATTTTTGCCTGTGTACCTTTACCTGCACCGGGTGCGCCTAACATGATAATCTTCATATCTGCTCCTATCTGCCTGCAGCTGCAGGCTCTGCTCTTCTATGGATAAGCTACAAATACAGCCCAACATTTATATTTTAACTTTTATGCGGATTTTTTGCAATAGATTTTCCCATAATACAAAAATAACCGGATGATCTTTAATCATCCGGTTACTGTTATGCTACTAATCTTCCAGGAATCCCTTGTAGTTACGAACAAGCATCTGAGATTCTACCTGCTTCATGGTCTCCAGTACTACACTTACGATAATGATCAGGCTGGTACCGCCGAAGGATACGCTTGCACCGAACACACCGTTAAAGAAGTACGGGATCACAGATACAATGATCAGACCGATCGCACCGATGAATACGATATAATTCAGAATCTTATTCAGATAATCGCTGGTCGGCTTACCGGGTCTGATACCGGGGATAAAACCGCCCTGCTTCTTCATATTATCGGCAATCATCAAAGGATTAAATGTAATGGATGTATAGAAGTATGCAAAAAATACAATCAATACAATGTAAAGCAAAAGTCCCAGGGAATAAATCGGCTGGCTGGGTTTGCACCAGTAACCGGAATTCAGACCCTTGAGGATCTCTGCCCACACGCCGGTTCCGTTATATCCGATAAAAGAACAGATAATAATCGGGAACTGCAGAATGGACTGTGCAAAAATGATGGGAATAACGCCGGAAGTATTTACCTTCAACGGAATGTTGGAGGTCTGTCCGCCGACCATCTTTCTGCCCTGCATTTTCTTGGCATACTGTACCGGAATCTTGCGCACACCATCATTTAAGATGATAACGAGAACCACCATGGCAATAATAATTGCGAAGATGATCACTACTGCAAGAATTGCGGTTGCCGGAGCTTTTCCGAACACAAACTGCTCAAACAGATTGCTCAGGTCTTGAGGAAGTCTGGAAATGATGTTGATCACCAGTACGATGGAAATACCATTTCCGATACCTTTTTCTGTGATTCGTTCACCCACCCACATCAGGAAAGCACTACCAGCGGTAAGTGCTGTGATAGCGGTAATTACATTCAGAGCATTAAACTCGATCAGATAGCCCTGTCTGCCGAAACCGATTGCCATTGCTGTGGACTGGATCAGTGCAAGCGCTATGGTTACGTATCTGGTGATAGCGACCATTTTCTTACGGCCGTCTTCACCATCACGCTGCATTTCTTCCAGCTTAGGAATAGCAATTGTAAGCAGCTGCATGATAATGGAAGATGTAATATAAGGGTTGATATTCAATGCCAGAATAGACATGTTCAGGAAAGAACCGCCCGTAATGGCATCAAAGAAACTGAACGCACCGCCTGTCTGCTGGGCAAACCATTGAGAAAAGAACTTCGTGTCCACTCCGGGTACGGGAAGCTGTGATCCGATACGGATCACAACTAACATTCCCAGTGTAAAAAGAATCTTTTGTCTGATTTCTTTGATTTTAAATGCGTTTTTCAGTGTTGTAAGCATTACATCACCTCAGCAGTTCCACCAAGAGCCTCGATCTTTTCTTTTGCGGATGCACTGAATGCATCTACCTTTACATCAAGCTTTTTGGTAAGTTCTCCGTTTCCAAGGATCTTTACTCCATCTCTGGGGTTCTTAATGATTCCTGCTTCAACTAATGCGTTTACATCAACGGTAGCACCGTTGTCAAAGCACTCCAGAGCACTTACATTGATAGCAACGATTTCCTTAGTGTTTCTGTTTGTGAAACCTCTCTTAGGAATACGTCTGTATAAAGGCATCTGACCACCTTCGAAACCGGGTCTGGGAGCTCCGGAACGAGCCTTCTGTCCCTTATGACCCTTACCTGCGGTCTTGCCATTTCCTGAACCGTGTCCACGGCCTCTTCTAAAATTATCACTGTGTTTGGAACCTTCTGCAGGTCTTAAATTGGATAATTCCATTCCTAACACCTCCTTATCTGATTATGCTTCTTCTACCTTGATCAAATGATTCACCTGACGGATCTGTCCTCTTGTTGCATCATTATCAGGCAGTACTACGGACTTGCCGATCTTACGCAGTCCCATAGACTCCACGATTGCTTTATTCTTCGGTACAGCACCGATAGTGGACTTTACCAGAGTGATCTTTAACTTCTTGTCTGCCATACTCTACTCCTTTCTGTTGGCCCTGTCAACTTAACGGGAAGATCCGGCTTACGCCAGAACTTCCTCAACAGACTTTCCACGATTCTTTGCTACTTCTTCGGGAGCCTTGATCTGGCTTAAACCGGAGATTGTTGCAAGAACAACGTTCTGCTTATTGTTGGAGCCAAGAGACTTGGTACGGATATTCTTGATACCTGCAAGCTCACAAACGACACGAGCGGGACCACCAGCGATGATACCGGTACCGTCGGGAGCCTTCTTCAGTAAAACGTTAGCAGAACCATACTTACCGATGAAATCATGGGTGATGGAATTGTTCTCATCCAGATTGATCTCTACGATGTGCTTAACAGCGTCTTCCTTACCCTTACGGATAGCTTCGGGAATTTCTACAGCCTTTCCCAGACCAGCGCCTACATGGCCGTTGCCGTCGCCGACTACTACCAGTGCGGTGAATCTCATGTTACGACCACCCTTAACGGTCTTGGTTACACGCTTGATGGTAACAACTTTATCATTTAACTCTAACTGGCTTGCATCTATGATTGTGTGTTTCATGGTGTATTCCTCTTTCCTTTCCTAGAATTCCAGGCCAGCTTCTCTGGCTGCATCGGCTAAAGCTGCTACTTTACCCTGATAAATGAAACCGCCACGGTCGAAAACGACTTCCTTGATGCCCTTTTCGATTGCTCTCTTTGCTATAACAGTTCCAAGATATGCTGCTGCATCAACGTTATTGGTCTTCTCCAGCTCTGCCTTGATCTCTTTCTCAAGAGTGGATGCAGATACTAAAGTATTACCAACTGTATCGTCGATAATTTGAGCATACATATGATTATTGCTTCTGAACACTGCAAGACGAGGTCTTTCAGCAGTGCCGCTGAAGCGGTTACGAATTTTCATGTGCTTTTTTGCACGTACTAACTGTCTGGACTCTTTACTAACCATCTTCATACTCTCCTTATCTATTATTTCTTACCAGTCTTACCAACTTTACGTCTGATGGTCTCATCGGCATACTTAATACCCTTACCCTTGTAAGGCTCAGGTCTTCTCTTGTCGCGGATCTCAGCTGCAAACTGTCCAACTTTTTCTTTGTCGATACCCTTAACAGTGATCAGGTTCTGACCATCGACTACAGTCTCGATGCCTTCAGGATCGATCATCTCTACGGGATGAGAGTAACCAAGGTTCAGGGTCAGCTTCTTGCCGGACTTAGCCGCTCTGTAACCAACACCATTTACTTCCAGTTTCTTCTCGAAACCTTCGGTAACACCTACTACCATGTTGTGGATCAGAGTTCTGGTCAGACCATGAAGAGACTTCATCTTCTTCAGATCATTGGGTCTGCTTACAAGAACTTCTGCTCCTTCTACTTTAATATCCATCTCAGAGGGTAATACTCTTTCCAGAGTACCCTTGGGACCTTTTACAGTCACTTTATTATTTTCTGCAACTTCTACAGTTACACCTGCGGGAATTGCGATTGGCATTCTACCTATTCTGGACATGCCCGTACCTCCTAATTTACTAACTTACAACAGTTACATGAAAACTACCAAACGAATGCTAATACTTCGCCGCCAACCTGAAGCTCACGAGCCTTCTTGTCGGTGATAACACCCTGGTTGGTAGAAATGATAGCAATACCCAGACCGCCGAGAACCTTAGGCAGATCTTCCTTGCCGGCATATACACGTAAACCGGGCTTGGAAATTCTCTTGATACCGGAGATGATCTTCTCGTTCTTGTCTGCGCCGTACTTCAGAGTGATGTGGATGGTCTTGAAACCACCGTCTTCAACGATGTCGTACTTCTTAATATATCCCTCATCCAGCAGAATCTGTGCAATAGCCAGCTTCATCTTGGAAGAAGGTACGTCTACGGTGTCGTGTTTTGCAGTATTTGCATTACGGATTCTTGTAAGCATATCTGCGATAGGATCGCTCATTGTCATGATTTAGTTTCCTCCTTATTATTTGACTTGAATCATGCTAAGTACATACATTTTGTATATACCATCTATATTATAAGATTACTCTTATAAACTAAGTTAAAACTTTTCGCTCCGAAGAATTTCATAGGAATTTCTTTTCGTCTCGGAGAATTTTGCATGGCAAAATTCTCTTAGGAGCGAAACTTAGATTTTGTTAGCCAGCGTATTTTGCTGGCTTAGAAAATCTTTTCACTCTTACCAAGAAGCCTTCTTAACTCCGGGAATCTCGCCCTTGTATGCCAGTTCACGGAAGCAAACACGGCAAATTCCGTATTTTCTCAGTACAGAGTGGGGACGACCACAAATCTTGCAACGGGTATAAGCCTGAGTAGAGAACTTAGGTTTGCGCTGCTGTTTAATCTTCATTGATGTCTTTGCCATCAGAATTTACCTCCTTGATTACTTTGCGAAAGGCATGTTGAACAGTCTCAGCAGCTCACGTGCCTCTTCGTCGGTCTTAGCAGTTGTTACGAAAATGATATCCATACCTCTGGTCTTGTCGATCTTGTCGTACTCGATCTCAGGGAAGATGAACTGCTCTTTGATACCGAGTGCATAGTTACCTCTGCCGTCGAATGCGTTAGGGTTAACGCCTCTGAAGTCACGGACACGAGGAAGAGCGAGGTTAACCAGACGATCCAGGAACTCATACATCTTCTCGCCACGCAGAGTGGTCTTACATCCGATAGGCATACCCTCACGGATCTTGAAGTTAGCTACGGAATTCTTAGCCTTGGTCAGAACTGCCTTCTGTCCGGTGATAGCTTCCATATCAGCAACTGCATTCTCAAGGATCTTAGCGTTTTCTTTTGCTTCACCAACACCCATGTTGATAACGATCTTGTCGAGCTTGGGAACTTCCATTACATTAGCGTAACCGAACTTTTTAACCATAGCATCGACGATCTCATTGTTATATAAATCTTTCAGTCTGCTCACTTATATTTCCTCCTTCCTATTGATTAGTCAATCACTTCGCCTGTTGACTTTGCGAAACGTACTTTCTTGCCGTCTTCAACCTTGAAGCCAACTCTTGTGGTCTTGCCTTTTACAACAAGCATAACGTTTGAAATATCAATAGGAGCTTCTTTCTCAACAATACCGCCATTAGGGTTTGCCTGAGAAGGCTTTGCATGCTTTGTGATCTTTTTAACGCCCTCAACCAGGACTTTATGATTCTTTACGTCTACAGAGAGAACTTTGCCCTCTGTACCTAAGTCTTTACCAGCGATAACCTTAACGGTGTCGCCCTTCTTAATTTTCATTGTAGACATGTGGCAACCTCCTTATAATACTTCGGGAGCCAGGGAAACAATTTTCATGAACTGTTTCTCACGAAGCTCTCTTGCAACCGGCCCAAAGATACGGGTTCCTCTGGGAGTCTTGTCATCTTTGATGATAACTGCAGCATTCTCATCAAACTTGATGTAAGAACCGTCTTTACGACGAGCGCCCTTTACGGAACGAACTACAACTGCCTTTACTACATCACCTTTTTTTACAACGCCGCCTGGTGTTGCATCTTTAACGGAAGCAACAATCACATCGCCGATCTGTGCATATCTTCTGGTAGAACCGCCCATAACACGAATGCAAAGTAACTCTTTTGCGCCGGTGTTATCAGCAACTTTCAGTCTACTTTCCTGCTGAACCATGTTATTCCTCCTTCACCGCTTTCGCGGTTTCTTACAAACTAATTTATTTAGCTTTCTCTACGATCTCAACAAGTCTCCATCTCTTGTCCTTGGACAGGGGTCTTGTCTCCATAACTTTTACGATATCGCCAATGTTGCACTCGTTATTCTCGTCATGAGCCTTCAGCTTGTAGGTGTCCTTTACGATCTTTTTGTAAAGGGGATGCTTAACATGCTCTTCGATTGCAACTACAATAGTTTTATCCATCTTATTACTGATAACTTTACCAGTACGTGTTTTTCTTAAATTTCTTTCCACGGTTTGATCTCCTTTCTACGCACCCACGCGTTACGCTCTAGCCTTCTCGGTGATAACAGTCTGAATACGTGCAATGTTTCTTCTGACTTCTTTGATTCTTGCAGTATTATCTAACTGATTGGTTGCGTTCTGGAATCTCAAATTGAAAAGTTCTTTTTTAGCAGCTACCAGCTCCTGTGCCAGTTCTGCATCGGACTTTGTCTTCAATTCTTCTACAAATTTATTTGATTTCATTCTGTCACACCGCCTTCCACATCTGCCTTAGCAATGATCTTACACTTACAAGGGAGCTTGTGCATAGCAAGACGTAATGCTTCACGAGCGTCCTCTTCGGGAACACCAGCGATCTCGAACATTACACGTCCGGGCTTAACAACTGCTACCCAGCAATCTACAGCGCCTTTACCGGAACCCATACGAGTACCGAGAGGCTTTACAGTTACGGGCTTATCGGGGAAAATTTTAATCCATACTTTACCGGTACGCTTGGTATAACGGGTAAGCGCAATACGGGCTGCCTCAATCTGATTAGACTTGATCCAGCAGGGTTCTGTAGCAACCAGACCAAATTCGCCATATGCCAAGGTGTTACCTCTGGAAGCTTTTCCGGCCATGGATCCACGGAACTGTTTACGACGTTTTACTCTCTTCGGCATTAACATTATTTATCGCTCCCTTCCATCTGATTTCCTTTTGTAGGAAGTATCTCGCCTTTATAAATCCAAACTTTAACTCCAACTTTACCATAGGTGGTGTTTGCTTCAGCAAAACCGTAGTCGATATCTGCTCTCAGGGTCTGCAGAGGAATGGTTCCCTCGCTGTAGAACTCAGCACGAGCGATATCAGCACCGCCCAGACGACCGGAACAGCAGGTCTTGATACCCATAGCACCGGACTTCATGGTTCTGCCCATGCAGGACTTCATTGCACGTCTGAAGGATACACGGTTCTCCAGCTGCTGAGCAATGTTCTCAGCTACCAGCTGTGCATCTCTGTCAGGTCTCTTGATCTCTTTGATGTCAACCATAACCTTCTTATCGGTTAACTTGGAGAGCTCTTTCTTGGTTACTTCGATCTCAGCACCGCCCTTACCGATCACAACACCGGGCTTAGCAGTATAGATGATAACCTTTACTCTGTCAGATGCTCTTTCGATTTCGATCTTGGAAACACCTGCACTGTATAATTTCTTCTTCAGGAACTTTCTGATGTTGTAGTCTTCTACCAGATAATCGGAAAACTCCGCATCAGCGTACCACTTGGAATCCCAATCTTTAATAACACCGACTCTCAGGCCGTGAGGATTAACTTTCTGTCCCATAAACTTTTCAATAGCTCCTTTCCCTACTTCTTCTCATCAAGAACGATGGTAATGTGGCTCATTCTCTTTTCGATTCTATAAGCTCTGCCCTGTGCTCTGGGCTTTACTCTCTTCATGGTAGGTCCTTTATTTGCATAGCACTCTGCGATGTAAAGGTTCTCGGTATTCATACCGTTATTGTTCTCAGCATTAGCGATTGCTGACTCAAGCAGCTTCTTGATCAGGCTGGAAGCATATCTGGGATTGTACTCCAGAATACCAAGTGCAGTCTGTACGTCTTTGCCTCTGATGGCATCTAATACGAAACAAGCCTTCTGAACAGATACTCTTGCGTAAGACAGCTTAGCTGAAGGTCTTGTATCTTTCTGAGCGTTTCTTTCTCTCTTAATTTGGGATCTATGTCCTTTAGCCATAGATTTGGTCCTCCTTTCAAACTGAAACCGCGCAACGCACCCGTGTGTATCCTAAGTGCTGCGCACAAAAATATCCCGTCTTCTTTCCTCTTAATATATAATTTCGAGGGAAGACCCTCGGGAGAGCGCATAGCTCTCCCAGCCATCTATATAAGATAGCATATTTTTAGCTCCAGGTCAATAAAATTATTATTTAACCTTGGATTTCTTCTCGTCCTTGCCGTGGCCTCTGAAGGTTCTGGTTGCAACGAACTCACCAAGCTTGTGGCCTACCATATCCTCAGTAACGTATACGGGAACATGCTTTCTACCATCATGAACAGCAATCGTATGTCCTACGAAGGAAGGGAAAATTGTAGAACGACGGGACCAGGTCTTAATAACCTGCTTCTGTCCTGATGCATTTAAAGCGTCGACTTTCTTTAACAGGCTTGCGTCTGCGAAAGGTCCTTTTTTCAGTGATCTAGCCATGATCTTTCCTCCTTAACTATTTGATTGCTCTGCCGTCACGTCTTCTTACGATCAGCTTGTTGGAAGCCTTCTTAGATTTACGTGTCTTCAGACCAAGAGCAGGTTTACCCCAAGGTGTGCTGGGGCCGGGACGACCGATACCGGTCTTACCTTCACCACCACCATGAGGATGGTCGTTGGGGTTCATGACGGAACCACGTACGGTGGGACGGATGCCCATGTGACGCTTACGTCCAGCTTTACCGATCTTAACCAGGCTATGATCAACGTTACCTACAACACCAACAGTTGCACGGCAAACCAGAGGAACCATTCTCATCTCACCGGAGGGAAGACGAAGAGTAGCGTACTTACCTTCTTTTGCCATCAGCTGTGCGCTGTTACCGGCGGAACGAACCAGCTGGCCGCCCTTACCGGGATATAACTCAATATTGTGTACCTGAGTACCTACAGGGATCTCGGACAGAGGTAAGCAGTTACCTACTCTGACCTCGGCCTCTGCACCGTTCATAACCTTCATTCCGTCGGTCAGACCTTCGGGAGCGAGGATATAGGACTTGGTACCGTCTTCGTAGCAGATCAGCGCGATGTTTGCTGTTCTGTTAGGATCGTACTCGATACCGATTACGGTTGCAGGAATGCCATCCTTGTATCTCTTGAAATCAATTACTCTGTATTTTCTTCTGGAACCGCCGCCGCGATGTCTTACAGTGATCTTACCCTGATTGTTACGGCCGGAGTTCTTCTTCAGGGAAACACACAGGCTCTTCTCGGGAGAGGTCTTGGTGATCTCAGAGAAGTCAGAACCAGTCATGTTTCTTCTGGAAGGTGTATAGGGGTTGTATGTCTTAATTCCCATTACTGTATCTCCTTTACGATGATTTTTTGCGCGAGCACTTAAGTGCCGCATACTTGAATCTTAAGCAGTAGCTTTATTCTTACAGACCTGCGAAGATCTCGATCTCTTTGCTATCTGCAGTTAACTGAACAATTGCCTTCTTGGTCTTGGCAGTCTTGCCGGTAACCATTCCGCGTCTCTTGTTCTTGCCATCCATATTGATGGTGTTAACACTCTTAACCTTGGTACCTTCGAACATCTTCTCAACAGCCTCTTTGATCTGAGACTTGTTAGCTTCGGTGTGAACGAGGAAGGTGTACTTCTTCTCGCCCATGCCGGCCATGCTCTTCTCGGTAATAACGGGTTTGAGGATTACATCATAGTATTTAATATCAGCCATTATGCGTATACCTCCTCAATCTTTGCAACAGCATCCTTGGTCAGGACAACTGTCTTAGCCTTCATTACGTCGTAAACGTTGATGGTATTTACCAGGGTGGTATCTACATCAGCTACGTTTCTAGCAGACATAACTACGTTAATATCGTTATCAGCGATCACTACCAGTCCCTTTTCTACCTTTAAGTTATTCATAACATTGGTGAAGTTCTTGGTCTTGATCTCGTCGAATTTCAGCTCATCAACTACGATCAGGCTGCTTCCCTGAACCTTGCTGGTCAGTGCAGACTTCAGAGCTGCTCTCTTCTCTTTCTTGTTAAGTTTGAAAGAGTAATCTCTGGGAACGGGAGCGAATACTACGCCACCGCCTGCCCACTGGGGAGATCTGGTTGAACCCTGTCTTGCATGACCGGTTCCCTTCTGTCTCCAGGGCTTTCTTCCGCCACCGGATACCTCAGAACGGGTCTTTGCTTTCTGAGTTCCCTGACGATTATTTGCAAGCTGCTGTACAACTGCCATGTGTACCAGGTGCTCGTTCACTTCAACACCAAACACTGCATCGTTTAATTCGATTGTACCAACTTCTTTGCCTTCCATATTGTAAACAGATACGTTTGCCATCTGATTGGTCCTCCTTTCGTCCTAAACTATGCCTCAACCTTAACGGTCTCTTTGATGGTTACTAAAGCTTTCTTAGGTCCGGGTACTGCACCCTTTACCAGAAGCAGATTCTTCTCAGCATCTACTCTTACGACCTCAAGATTCTGAACAGTTACCTTTACACAACCCATATGTCCAGGCATTCCCTTGCCCTTGAATACACGGCTAGGGGAGGAACATGCACCATTGGAACCCTGATGACGATGGAACTTGGAACCATGAGCCATAGGTCCTCTGTGCTGTCCAAATCTCTTGATTGCGCCCTGGAAGCCCTTACCTTTGGAGATTGCAGAAGCATCTACCTTATCGCCTGCAGCGAAGATGTCAGCTTTGATCTCTGCACCAAGGGTGTACTCCTCAGCGTTCTCAAACTTGAACTCTCTTACATATCTCTTGGAGCTTACGCCAGCCTTCTTGAAGTGGCCCTGCTCTGCTTTGTTAACACCATGTCTGTGTACGATCTGCTTCTTGCCGCTGGCATCCTTGTTAACAACCTTATCCTTCTTGTCAACGAAGCCTACCTGTACAGCACTGTAGCCGTCATTCTCCACGGTCTTTACCTGAGTAACCACGCAGGGACCAGCCTGAAGCACGGTTACGGGAACGAGCACGCCATCTTCATTGAAGATCTGGGTCATTCCAACTTTTGTTGTCAAAATTGCTTTCTTCATTTTTACCTCCTGTGTTCTACATAGCGGACCAAAGCGTTTCTGCGAAACGCTTAGAAATACGCTGTGCGTATTTCCCCGGCGATTGTTCATCGCGCTGTGTTCTTACGTCTAAGTAGAGGTTTTGTTGTTTTGGCTTTACTTTGAAAAACTTATTAGTTGTTCTTCATCTTGATGTCGATGTAAACACCGGCAGGCATTTCCAGTCTCTGAAGAGCATCAACAGTCTTCTGAGTGGGAGCCATGATGTCGATCAGTCTCTTGTGAGTTCTCTGCTCGAACTGTTCTCTGGAGTCCTTGTACTTGTGTACTGCTCTCAGAATGGTAACAACTTCCTTCTTGGTAGGAAGAGGCACAGGACCACTTACCTGAGATCCGGTCTTCTTAACAGTTTCGATGATTTTTTTGGCAGATGCATCAACAAGCTGATGTTCATAAGCTTTCAATGTAATTCTCATTACCTGATTTGCCATAAAAAAAGTCGCCTCCTTTTCGCACTTTTGTAAGTAAATACTTACTTTTTGTACGGACAAGCGGTGACTGTACACTTTCCCGTGTGTGTCTGCGACCTTTGTGCAACGCTTTCTTCTCTCCGGTCATAAACTTACACGTTGTTACTGCTCAAGGCAGATGTTAATTGGTACAGTGACTTGCCGTCAGTTTTCTAACTTGACATTCGCTCCACGGAAAACCCGATCTCCATTACTGGGAACCGGCAACCTCACGCTTCACAGCTATCATGCCACAGCAAGGATTAGTATACATTGAATTTATGGGCATTGCAAGACTTTTTTTCAAAATATTGTATTTTTTTTGATACAATCTTATTTTGTTGTTTTGCACATCTTTGTCACTGTATTTTTGTGAGTTTCTTCTATAATAATAGCACCTGTCCAATCTTGAAAAAAGATGTATTATCGAATAATATTAAAGTGATAACTTAAGGAGGGGAATCCTATGTATCATAAGAAAAAAATTGCCTTATTTATTTCCCATATTTACGGTATCTACCAGCAGGGTCTCTGCCAGGGCATCGTATCCACCGCCGAGGACTATGGTTATAAAACGGAAGTATATACCACAAGTGACGGCGAGGATCTCGGGGACTACTCTTTGGGAGAATCCAGCATTCTCCGTATTCCCAACTGGTCCAATATCGAAGGTGTCGTATTTGCATCCGGCACGTATACCGATCCGGATCTTCGAAACAAAATATGTAACCTGTTAAAAGAGCAGAATTGCTCCGTCATCGAAATTGCGGACGATCATGCTGCATTTCCCAATATTTCCCTGGAGAACAATCTCACCGCAGGTGCGCTGACCTCCCACCTGATCGATGTCCATAACGCAAAACGGATCTGCTATCTGGGCTGTCGGTCGGAAGCCCTGTTTTCCGTAAAAAGAGAAAAAGCCTTCATCTCCGTCATGCAGCAGAGGGCTTTTACGTTATCGGATCATGATATTTACAATTGTGATGAGACCCCAGAAGATTACATCCAAGCCCTGCACTTCTTTTTTGCTCCTGGGCTTCCCGCACCGGATGCCTTCGTCTGTTACAACGACCGCATTGCTCTGGGTCTGTGGAATGCCGCATCTACTCTCGGATATAATATCCCCGTGGATTTTGCCGTCGTCGGCTGTGATAATTCCAAGGAAGGGCAGAACGTCACACCGCCGTTAACGACCGTCACGTTCCCAACCTATCAGTTAGGGGAAGCAGCGGTGAACGCTTTGTTTGCCCGCTTGCAGGGACGCACGGAGCATGCCACTACGGTATTTGCAGAACCGGTGTATCGCGGTTCCTGCGGATGCAGTTATCAGTATACAGGATCCGGTTTCAACTATCTGGCTTCCCTCAATGAGCGGATTGCGGATACCGAACATTCCGCGCTTCGTTCCATGCGGATGTCTGCGGCTTTTTCACACATCTCCGATATTGACGAGGGAATGGATGTCTTGGAAAAATATGTATCGGATATCGATCATTGCAGTGAATTTTATCTCTGCCTCTATTCCGACTGGGATACTGTCCCTGAACACATTCTGGCATTGACAAAACAGACCGATTCTCCGGAATATACCTCTTTGGATGATACGATTTTATTAAAGCTTGCCATTCGCGACGGACGCAGGCTTCCGGAATGCAGTTTCCCGAAGACCTCTCTGCTTCCGAAATTTCTGGAAAACGCCTCACGCAGCGCATACATTATATCCCCGCTGTTTTTCGAGAACCGCTCCTTCGGTTATATTGCCATGGCCTTCGAGGATAACCGGATCGACTTCCGTTTCAAGGAAGTTCCCTGGATCATGAATATCACCCAGCTGTTGGCGAACCTATGTGACAGCAAACGGACGCGTATCATGACAGAATATCTGGAGGACCTCTATCTGAAGGATTCTCTGACCGGGCTCTGTAATCGGCATAGCTTCGGTCACCGTCAACAGGAATTATTGAAATCCGGTACCTTCTTTCCTTACCTGCATGCATTGGTACTGGATTTGGATGAACTCAAGACCATCAACGACCGTTTTGGACATCAGGCCGGTGATTTTGCTCTCCAGACCATCGGACAGGCAATTCGGAGCACCGCAGAAGAAAACGATATCTGTTGCCGATTCGGCGGTGACGAGTTCTACTGCCTCCTCCCGAGAGATTCCGCCAAAGCTCCAGAGAACTTTTTCGTCCGCATCGAACAATATCTGGAACACTTTAACAAGTTGAATGACAAGCCTTACAATATATCTGTCAGCTGCGGTTGGGCCACCTTGGATATTTCCGGGAATTCTGTTCCCACAAATCTCAGAGGTCTGTTTCAAGAAGCAGATGAAAATATGTACCGGATCAAAAAGACAAAAGTGAAACACGTGATCAAAGATATTGGAAAATAGATCACATTTCCTCTTTTTTCATATTTTTGCGATACTCTGTTGCAGAGACACCACACCGGTTACGAAATGTCTTCATGAAATGCTTTTCATTTTCATAACCAACCATCAGACTGATCTCCTGTACCTTGAGATCCGTTTCCGCCAGAAGCTTTTTGGCTTCCCGGATGCGGATCTCTTTCAGATAATTGACAAAGCTTGCACCGGTATACTGTTTAAAAGAATAGGAAAACTGCGAATAATTCATGGACAAATAATTGGACACTACCGCCATATTCAGATCCTTATTATAATTCTCCGCAATATATTCCACAGCAAGCTGCATCTTCCGGTCCGCAGCTGTTCCTTCTTCTTTGCTGTTTTTCTCTCTGTGGATCTCCATGATCCAGTCCATCAGATTCTCACGGTACTGTTGCAGATCCGCATAGGCAAGAATGTGTTCCAGCCGCCTCTTTTCTTCTTTCCATTCCGCACTTGTGCCGTCTCCGTATATCTTCACGATTTCCTGCAGGGTCTCCGGTATTACACGGAAAAAGTCATCCGGTGCAATCCGTTCCTGTGCCGTTTCTGCAAAAAATCTGCCCCATTGTCTATCCAGTTCTTCCGTTCTGCCGCTTCCAACCAACTGGATCCTCTGGGAACTGTTCTGCTCATTCAAAAGTTTTGCCGCTTCATCCCTGAGTCCCGTCGGAACTCTGCATGGCTCTTCTCCATTGTGCACCATTCTGCAGATGCAGAATGCTCTCTTTCTGGCCTGTACTGCTTCCCTGTAGGCTTCCTGCAGATGTTCCAGTCCCTGATAGGGGCTGCTGATACCGACAGCGGCATCCGGCAACTCGTTTTTCAGAAACGGAGACAAATCCTCTTCCTCCAGCACATAGACACATCCGTCATCCACATTTTCCAGAAAGATCACCCCGGAATTTTCCGGCGCCTCTCCTTCTTTTTCTCCGCAGCACACCACATAAGCTCCCTCATAGAACAATCCGTCATATTTCTGCTTCAGCGTCCGCATTTCTTCCGGAGTGCAGTCTGCACCGGACAGCAGATGCCGCATCTGCTGTCTGCCGATCTGCAGTTCATTTTCATAATCTTCCTGACGTCTTGCAAGTTCCTGTTCCAGCTGTCTCATGATCTGCCCGATCTTGTCCCGGTCCACAGGCTTCAGCAGATATTCTCTCACGCCGTTTCGCAGCATTTCCACCGCATAAGAGAAATCATCATAGCCGCTGACTGCCACGATCAGGGGGGGATGCGCCAGCTCCTGCACTCTCTTCGTCAGTTCGATCCCGTCCATGCGCGGCATCCGGATATCTGTAAACATCACATCGATACGCTGCGTCTCCAGCACCGCCAGTGCTTCCTCCCCGTTTTTACATTCCAGAATCACATCCACAGGCACACCGCTTCTTTGGATCATTACCCGCAGGCCCTGGCGTATCATTTTCTCATCTTCCACGATCAATAAGGATTTCAAGTTCGGTTTCCTCCCACATTTTCATCCATTCCGTCTGTTTTAACCGGTAGTCTGATCCTGACTTTGGTATAGCAGTCCGTTCTGGTAAATATCTGTAAACCATATTCCGGTCCGAATTCCAGTCCGATTCTGTCATGCACATTTTTCAGGCCGATACCGCCCTTTCCTTCTGCTTTTTCCACTTTCCCGTGCAATCTGTCTGTCAGAATCTTAAGCTCCTCTTTTGTCATTCCCTGCCCGGCATCGGAGATCTCTATGATACAGTCCCCTTCCTCCATCCAGGCTTTGATATAGATCGTGCTGTCCACTCCTAACGGTTCTATGCCGTGCAAGATCGCATTTTCCACTACCGGCTGTAACGACATTTTCGGTATCTCCTGCTGCAGCAGTTCCTCAGGGATCCTGGTAGACAGTGTGATGGAAAAATCATAGCGCAGGTTGATCAATGCCATGTAATCATGGATATAATCCAGTTCATCCTTAAGCAGTACATTTTGGGAAGTCCATTTCATACTGTAGCGCAGAAGCCTGCCCAAAGATGTAATTGCATCGGAAATCTCATATTCCTCATCGATCTCCGCCATCATTTTTATGGATTCCAATACGTTATAAATAAAGTGTGCATTGATCTGGTTCTGCAATGCTCGGATCTCGGAGTTTTTCACCAGCACCTCACGATTGATATTCTCCTCCATGATATCCTGAATGCGATCGAGCATTTTATTCAACTGCATGCCCAGTTCACCCATTTCATCGTTGCTGTGAGCTGCAATACGGACCGACAGATCTCCCTTTTCCACGGCACGCATACTCTGCAGGAGCTCATAGAACTGGCGCAGCATACGCAGTACGATCCAGTTGATAATGAATGCCACACCGACCAACAGAACGATCATGCCTCCGATGAACCATGCTCTGGCGCGGTACACCTTCTGTATTTCCGCGGTGATATCCTTGATTCCCAGAATCGTGCCTCCCAGTTCGTTCTCACGATACGCCGTGACGATCAGCTTACTGCCGCCCATTTTATAATATGCCGCAAAACTGTCTCCTCCGTCCGTGTCACTGTATTCCTGTTGTACGCTCTCCCATATTTTCTCCTGGAGTGTTTCGGCTTCTTCCGTATAATTACTTCCGTAATAGACCGTTCCATCCTCCGCCACAAAACATCCCCACTCTCCTGCCGCGTTCTCATAAAATCCAGGGAACAGATTCTGCATGGATACCACTGCCTCTATCGTACCGATCATCCCGAGTCTGTAATCCGTCACCGGTGTCACATACCCCGCCAGATTGCCGGTCTGCGTGGACACCAACGGTGAAAAAGTAGTATCCGCATAGCCAAACATCCAGCCACCCGTTCCCATAGCTTCGTATCCTTCTGCCCACGCCAGATTTTCCATCCGGTCATGGCGATATAAGACGGGCATCATCTCCTGTATGGAATCTGTCTGTGAATAGACACGCACGGAGTACAGTAATGGGTTATTACTGACCAGTCGTTCCAGATTCTTGATATCTGTCATCTGGAAATCCACCAGTTCCCGTGTGGTAAACGCTTCCCCCCGCTTATCCTTACAAAGCACCCGGAGCAATTCATCGTCCGATAAAAAAAACTGCGTGGACATGTTGACCGAATCCCTACAGGTATACATAGCCTCCACGTTCTTATCCATTTTATATTCCATGTAATTCCGGTTCTCCGATATGGTGTTCTGTTCCAGATTGTAGAACAGAATTCCCGCAAAAATTGCAATCGGAATCGTGACTGCCGTTATGATGACAATAGTAAATTTCCAATTTAACTTCATTGCTGCATATCCTTATCTCTATTGAATCCCAAGCCTCAGCTTGTTCTCCTCCATTCGTTTGGTCTGCTCCTCCATGACTCTGTCATACCCCAGATTTTGTCGTTCCTCTTTAAAATTCTCCCATATCTCGTCAAAGTCTTCTTCGGTAGGAGCCAACAACAATTCTTTCAAAGTCTCGCTCCACAGCCTGTCCACTTTCGTCTTGATCTGTCCCAGCTCTGTATTGTCATCCGGCAATGCATCGTATTGTGCCGTGTATCTGGCATAGGGATATGTCCACTCCGCCAGTTGTTTCAACGGTTCCTCCAGCTCTGGCTGCCACTTAAGCTGCATCACATTATTCTGCAGCATCCAATAACAATCATCTGCCCCGTACAGCCTGTCATATTCCAGCCGGTCTGTATTCAGCAGCTTTTTCACATCTTCCCGGATCACCGGTTTCCCGTCGACCATGTCATAAGTGATGCCTTCTATCCCCAGATAGACCATCTTCTGTCCCTCTTCACTGATCAGGTAATCCAGAAATTCCATGGCCCGCTCCGGGTCCTTACACTTTTTGGAGATCAATGTGACAGTCCATCCGCTGATGCCCGGAGACGGCAGCACCGGATCATCCCCCTTGGAATTCTTCGGTCCGTCCACTGCAATATAGATTTTCTCCGGATCACCGGCATACAACGCCTTCTCCTGATCCGCCAGATCTGTGCGCTGATACAGCATGCAGAAATATCTGCCTTCTGCAATCTTTTCACTCATCTGCGTCCTTGTATCCACAAAAATATCCGGTGCCAGATACCCCTCCTCTCCCAGCTGCCGGAACAGCTTCAGCCATCTGAGATATTCCGGATCCGTATACCGGTCATAGTATTTACCGTCCTTCTCATACGGAACCGCCAAAAAATTCTGGAGATACTTATCGAAAGATACGCATCCCATATCGTCAAACACGTGGGATCCGATCGGGATCAGCGGTTCTCCGTTTACCTCCGGATATAGTTCCTTCGCTCTGACCACAGCATCATAAAACCCTTCCGGCGTCGTCATATCCGGTTTTCCCAGTGCCTCATAGATATCCTTGCGCACGAGAAACGTCTGGTTCATGGGAATATTGTCATGTTCCTCCAGGTCTGACGGCGTATAGCTGGAATTGGGATAACAGTAAATATTGCCATCGTCTCTGGTATACCAGTTCCGCACATCCGGATCCGTCACCTCGTAAAACAGCATATCATAAGTATCTGCCAGTTCATTCAGCGGATAGACCATATTCTTATCGATCATCTCCGTCACCTGCGGTTCCCACCAGCCCAGCGTGATCAGATCCGGCAGGGAATCCGAGGAGATCAGAGCATTCAGCTTCTCCTGCTCATTCCCTCTCGGCGTGATAAAATTCACAGAGACTCCCGTCTCTTCCGTAATGGTACGGGAGACCAGATTCTCTCCCCAGCCGGTGACAAACCAGGAATAATTCACATACCAGTCCAGTGTAACCGGTTCCTTGCCGCCATTGTCAGTCACTGTCTGTTCCTGTTTCCCACAGCCGCCAAAAACAGCCATGCACAACGCGATCATCGCGATGCGGATCACACCTTTTCGTTTCATCATACTACACCTTTCCATTTTCCTTCCGGATAACTTCACAGTGCATCCCGGAAACACGTTGTGTTCCCGGGATGTCCGGGCTTACAGCTTTGTTCACGTATATTACACAATATTGCCTACGCTCATTATAACATGCGAAAAACACAGTCTCCACTGGAAAACTGTGTTTTTTCGCCAATTTGCAGATTATTTTTTAAGAATCATTTCCGATTGCTTACTTTGATTATTCTTTTACCGCTCCGGCCGATACACTGCTGATGATGTATTTGGAGAAGAACGCAAATACAAGCAGGATCGGGATGACGGAAATCGCAACGGAGAGATAGATCGCGCCCTGGTTCCGGTTAATGTCGGTAGAAGCTTTCAGGGTCGCCATCATGACCGGCAATGTCATCTTATCATTTTTGTTAATAATGATCATAGGCAGCAGATAATTGTTCCAGTTGCCGATGAATGCCATGATTCCCATGGTGGCAACCGCCGGTGACAATACCGGGATGACAATGCGGTGGAAGGAGTACAGTTCACTGGCACCGTCGATTCTCGCAGCCTCGATCAGCGATTTTGACAGGGACGCTTCTGTGTATTGTTTCAGGAAAAATACGGTGCCCGGTGCGGCGATTGCCGGAATGATCAGTGGTATGTAAGAATTCACCAGATGCATTTTGGTGCATAACTGGTAGAAGCCGATCAGGGATAACTGTCCGGGGATCATCATGAATGCCAGGATGGCACCGAAGATCACCTTATTTCCTTTGAATTTGTAAAATGCCAGGCCGTAAGCTGTCATCATGGAGAAATATGCACACAACAGCGTCGCCGGTACAGATACGATCAGACTGTTCCACATACCCTTGAACAGATTAAAGAACTGGAATACCTGTTCCCAGTTTTCCTTCAGATGCGTACTGGGAATCAGGGTAAATCCTGTCACGATCTCGTTGCCGCTTCTGGTGGCATTGACGATCATCATCCAGAAAGGGAACATACAGGTCGCTGCCAGAAGAATCAATAATATGTACAATATTCCCTTTTTGATCTTGTATCCCATATCTTAATCCTCCTTCCGCTGAAACAGCTTCAGCTGTATCACAGATACCGTCAGAATGATCAAAAACAGCATATATGCTATCGATGAAGCATAACCCGTCTGCGTCGTTCCTGTGGTGAATCCGAATTTGTACAGATACATCATAACGGTCTGCGTCGATGCATAAGCACTGGATGTCACTTCTTCCATTAAGAACGGCAGATCGAACATCTGCAGGCCGCCGATCAGGGATGTGATGGCTACATACATCATGATCGGTTTGATCAACGGCAATGTGATTCTGCCGAAGATCGTCCATCTGCCGGCACCGTCGAGGGCTGCTGCCTCGAAATAATCCTTGGATACTCCCTGTACCCCTGCCATCAGCATCAGGAAAGAGTTACCGAACCACATCCAGGACTGGATCACTGCGATCGTGGGACCGGCAGTTGCCGTATTCCCCAGCCAGTCGACGGGATTATAAGAAGCACCAAATGCTTTGAAGATGGTACTGAGCATGATATTAAACGTACCGTATCTCCAGTCTAACAGTGTCTTGAACAGGAAAGCGATGGATGTTGCCGCGATCAAGTTCGGTAAATAATATATAATACGAAATACTCCGAGTGCCCTCATTTTATATTTAACATCGCTGAATACCATCATCAGTAAAAATGCCAGTCCCAGCTGGAGTACGATATTGACCACCCAGATCCGCACGGTGTTCCACAGAGCTCTCCAGAAGAACTTATCGGTAATCACGCGCTTGTAATTGTCAAACCAGATCCAGTTGGGCGTTCCCACTACCTTCAGATCCGTAAAACTCAGGTACAGGGTACGAAGAACCGGATATACCGAAAAAATGCAGAATACGATTACAAATGGTGCTACGAAAAAATATCCCCAGTTATTGTATGCTGTTAATTTGCTTTTTGTTTTATTTGCAGGTTTTGCCATAATAACCCTCCCGGAATCTTCCTTTTGTCCGCAGCTGCTTACAGACTGCGGACAAAAGAGTTCCTGTTTTATTTATTCATCCCGGATTATCGTGCGATCTGAATCTCAGGATAGGTAGACTGTACGGTATCATAGAATTCGTTCACTGCCTCTTCCTGGCTCTTTTCACCCTTCTTGATGCTGGAGATTGCTGCGCCCCACGCATCACCGATCACCTTGTCATACTTGGTAACCTTGGAGTAGTCGATGCCTTCTGCCAGCTTCAGCCACAGGGAGTACATCTTCTCACCACCGTAGATCGGGTTCTCATCGTCTGCATGTGCTTCCAGTACAGAGATCAGGGATACTGCATCACCCTGGGAGAAATCGATCCACCAATCTGCGGTATCCTCATTCAGAGTACAGAACTCTACGAACTTCCATGCCTGCTCCTGGCGTGCGGAGTTAGCAGATACGCCGATGAAAGTACCACCACCAAAACCGTAAGCGGGTCCTTCACATACGCCCCAGGAACCGGAGGTAGGTCCTACGTTATCTCTCAATGTCAGAACGCCCCAGCTGGGAAGTCCGAATGCGAATACTTCAGTCTTCTCCATATCCTTGGTAGCTTCTGCGAACTGCTCTGCATCCCATACATTGACGGAGTCATCCGCATAGTTCTGGATATCAGCGGTCAGGATAGGTACTTCGCCCGCCATTGCCTGATACCAGGGAGTGGACCACTGGTTAGCATAAGCGGTCATATCCTTCTGATACAGATCGATTACCAGATCCATGTAATCATATCTTGCCTGGTCTACATTCAACACGCCGTCGATGACCCATGCGGAATCTCCGGAGAAATAATTGATCTCGGAGTCAGATGCAAAGATTCTGTAACCGGCATCCTTTAACTTCTGTGCAGTGTTCATGATCGTGCTGTAATCTTTAAACAGCTTGCCAATCTCATCGGGATCATCGGTTCCGAATACTTCTTTTGCGATATCACGACGATAGTAGATACCTGCGGGAGTGATCTGATAAGATACGGCTCTCTGTACACCGCTTTCATCCTGTCCCATCTTCCATACATAATCTACGATCTTACCTTCATAATCTTTGGCACCGAACTGATCCAGATCTGCAAAGAATCCGTTATCGTAGAAGTCCTGAAGCATCTGGGGCTCTGCCACGATGACATCCGGTTCCTTCTCTCCGCCTACCAGAGCTGTCTGAATCTTGGTCGGGTAGTTTGCCGGCTCAATGACTACCACATCGGTAGCCACACCGGTCTCCTGCGTATAGCGGTCTGCGAAATCCTTCAGGTCATTGGAAAGTGTCCAGATCACCAGCTTATCTCCGTCCTTGGTCTCCGTTGCCTGCGTAGTTCCCTCTGCTGCGCTCTGTGCTGTGCCGTCTCCTGTGGTGTCTGTCGTCTGGCTGTTTCCGCAAGCCCCCAACGTTAATGTCATTGCCCCAACAAGTACAAGTGAAATCAATTTTCTCAATTTCATAAATACATCCTCCTTTTTGTGAAATATCTTGTTGATGATTTCATTATAGGAGGATGTCTCTTTGGAAAAAATGCACCAAATTTTATTATGGTGTCTTTTTTTTATGTTACTTTTTTATAACAGGTGTCTGTTTTCTTCCGATTTATTCAGTACCACCAGCACCCGTTCAGCCGAAGGCGTCAGAAATGCACACACTTCCAATCCGTCCGTGTACTGTGTGGTAGCGATTCTCACAGATTCTGCGGGAATGTATCTGCTGAACTGCCCGATATAATAATACATCAGTTTCTTCACATATCCGTCCTGTTCCTCCGGCTCCAGCATCACCGGCGCCGCACAGAAGTTCCCCACATGATTGGGACCACCCTGCTCATCCAGCAGCAGGTTCCAATCCAGGAAAGTGCTGACACCCGCATGGAAATTCCCGATCATATCATGGGCATACATTTCCGCCTTACGTACTTCCCCACTGTCCGCAAAACGGGAATATTCCACGCAGCCCCTTGTCTCCGAAATAAGCTTCTATCAATTCCTTTTTCTGTTCTTTGCCGAGACGATGGTAATTCACAGCACTGCTCTCCGTGAATGCCCCTCCGAATCCCTCCATCGTCTGTTCCCGGATCTGTGGAAACAGCTGCACCAGATTCATACAGTCGGTACACTCTGCGGCCTCAATCGCTGTCTCCTGCCAATACCTCTGTTCTTTGTAATTTGTCTCGATCCGTTTTACCTGTTTCATGATTTGCTCGCCTCCATCCAGACTTCTATACCGGTGATATTGCCTTCTCTGACCTTACGTGCATCCGCATCCTCCAGCCGGTCTCCCTTCATGAGACAAGTATTTCCCTCTCTGTCTGTCAGCTGTATTTTATAAATGTGATAATCCCCGGGATAATACGCTCTGTTGCACGGCACATGGTAGACCACATCCGTCTTACCCAGGAATCTGGCACGGATACTCAGATCCTGATCCAGCAGATATTCCGGGATTGCCGGTGCAAACTGCAGGCAAAGTTTCCCGTTTTCTGTATAGAACGGACAGGCTCCGAACATAAGAATCCTCCACATCTGTAAAAATTCAACGGTGGAACCGCTGAGTCTCGCCACGTATCCTTTGCCCCGGATATCCGGGTTCGGATTACTGCTGCTGGCTAAGAAAGAGGAATTCTCCAGACAGCTTCTGCCATAGCGTTCCTCCGGTTGGAACGGGATTCCCGCTTTGTGGAAATCTTCCGCAAACTCCTCATACATGCCGGATTTTAATAGTTCCAGCAGATATTTGTACTCCATATGAAGCCAGATGGACTCATTCTCCAGCCAGCCCGGAGTGAACGCCGTAGCTCTCCCCAGCTCATAAGATTCCCTCCGCAGTGATGCATTGACCTTATACATTCCCAGTGTCTTATCATACAGGTCACTGTTTTTCACTTTACGGTACAGTTCTCTCTTCACCTCACAGCTCCCCGGAAGTTTCAGATATCTCACAGGTCCCTCCAGGAAATCCGCTACGGGATGCACCCGGAAGCTTTTCGGAACAATCTCTCCATCCCTTTCCTCATAATCGGTTACTTCGTAATAGAAATAAGTCGGTACACAGGCGGAACCGTATTTTCCTGCCCGCTCCATGCCTTCCGTTACCAGATCCCGGAAGGTCTGCAGGATTTCCAGCAGTTCCCCGCTGTCCATTCTGATGCGCTCTCCCGAGATGCCTTCGTATACCTTCTCCCGATAGTTCTCTCTGCTGTCATTTCTGAGATTCCAGAATTCCATAAGATCTTCGTTCTGTTCATACTCCCGGCAATTCTTTTTCAGATTCCGGAAAAGCTCAGCCAGCTCGATGAGCATTTCGTATTGCCCGGGATATTTTCCCAGTACTTCCATGGTCTTCTCAAGCATCCGCTGTAATTCATAAGTCTCCGCCATGGAGGATCCAAGCAGCCCCGGCAGACCGTTTAACGCATCGTACCATCCCGGCTTTCCGCCCTCCATTTCCACACCCATGCCATACGCATCCAGCGTCGAGAATTTCACTGCGCACAGCAGGAGCAGCTTTTCCAGAAGTGTTGTCGTAAGCTCTCCTCCCCGCAGCAGATCTGTCAGGAAGTTCCCCTTTCCGTCCTTATTGCTTCCCGGAATCTCCTGCAGAAAACGATACTGCCGGATTCCCTTTTGTGTCTTCACATATCGTTTGCTGCGGGGCAGGACACCCTTCGGAGACTGATAGAACCGGTAAGCTTCCTCAAAATACAATTCCCGTTCCTGTTCGGGAAATACCGCCAGATACTCTTCGATCAGATCCAGATTGTAATCCCAGTGATCACTCCAATAGCCTTCACCGAACTGTGCATTGGTTTCCTCTGCGGAGTTCTCGAGGATCAGCGTAAAAAGAGACTTCACATTTGCTATCTCCGGTATTCTCTCCAGCGTTCCGTAAAGTTGTCCCGGCGTATAGGAATGTTGCAGCAATGCCTGCAGTTCTTCCGTCTTTGCCGTCTCCGGCAGTTTACAGACGACCGCTTCCCGGCTGCCCTCATACCGATAGGTCATCTTCTCCAGTTTTAACGGATTATAGCCATCCGGCTGGATCAGGCTGTAAAAGATATGAATGTTGTGCCTTCCCACTTCCGGATGGAAGAACGTATCGCAACGTCTGTTCTGCGCCACATCCCGGAAGTTCCCGTTTCCCTGGGAAAAGTATTCCGGTGCCATGGCAAAATCGTTATAATCCCGTTCCAGATCCCCGTGCTTGCGGGAATACAGATAGAATAATCGATGATCCGTAAGCTGTATGGGTTCCCCGCCCCGCAGTACATTGTCCATGTAGGTGTATCTGCAATAGGCATCGAATGTCTCATTCCCCGTCCGTGTATGGATGACGTCCGTAAGTTCCTGCGTCAACTGTTCCGCACGTAGAGCTTTCTCCCGGAAAAATGCACCGTTTAAATCCTTCTGCAAGAAATCCTGCAATTTCTCTGTAGTTTCCGTCTGTCCGTATAATTCATACAGCCGGATGCTTTCCCCGGGCTGTACGTTTCCGGCTGTTGTGAAAAAAGCACAGGGAACGATATTGGTCCGGTTCTGTCTGCGCGCCAGCAGCTGCTCCGGAGACTGTTCCCGGAACCCTTCCGGATTCCCCAGAGAGGTATCATAGGAAAAGATTACTTCCGGATCCACGATCCCGGAAAGTGCCTGCCCTTCTTCATCCACGGCCAATGCAAAATTCGCCCCGGACACCTCCCGCACATCGGCCGAATCCTCCATACTGGCACGGACTCTGTACAGTTCCGTCCGTTCCCCCAGGGTAACTGCCTGCATCCAGGCTTTTGCAGTCTGGGTCATGTTTTTCATACTTTCCATACTTACACCGTAAGGAATCACTGCCGGCATGCCGTCGACCACTTCCAGCCGGCATGCTTCTTCCGTCCGGTTTGTGATGGTTACTTCTCTGACCAGCGCAGCAACCGGTTCTTCGGGCAGGACATAATAGATTACCTTCGTCTGCAATCCGCTCTCCTGATTTTCCTCCAGGATCTGCATATGGTTCCTGCCTATTTCCATCTCCTGTGCCAGCTCTTCCCCGGAAAAAAGCTCGTAAAACTGCCCATCTTTTTTAATAAACGTGCGGAAACCGGTGCGCTTTACATTCTGGTATGCCACATGCGCTGGATAGAATTCCATAATGGCATGTTCCTTATCCTCGATACCAAAGCTTACGACACCCTGTCCTCTGTTCACATAAAAACACCACATGGGGATTCCGCATTTCCCCGCAATTCCCGGAAGAAATCCGGAGAATACTGACTTCCTTCCATAATCCTTCATGTATCATTCCTCCCTATTTTCCTAATGTGATCACGATCCGGTGTACGCCACATTCCGACATTTCCGCGATCTGCTCTGCCGGGATCCTGAGGGTATCTCCCTCCCGGATATATACAATATCTTCCCCTGTCTGCACACCCTGCAGGTGATACTCTCCGTAGTCTAGTCTGTCTGCATTTACATACTGAAGCTGGATAGTTTTCCCCCGGAATTTCAACTGGATCGTTGCCAGCCTTTCTTCGGAGAACTGCTCTTTCACCAGCATAGGCTCCACAAGCAGATCGCCGTAACTTCCCCTCACTCCGAACGCTCCGGTGACAACGGTGAGCATATACCAGCTGGCCGCTCCCGTCAGATAATGATACAGTCCGCTTCCCCCATGTCCGAAATACTCGGGAATTCCGGGATAGATCCGGCTCTTTGCCGGATCCATGGCCTGCCTGTACAATGCCTGCAAAGCTTTATAACCTTCTCTTGCGAAGCCTCTTGTATACAATGCATTGGCATACATGACCGCCATGTGGGAAAACACTGCTCCGTTCTCCTTTTCCCCATAAGCGAACCCGAACATTCTTCCCATATCCGTCTTGATCTCACCAAAGTCAGTATTAAGACGATAACCTCCGCAGGAAGCATCAAAAAGATGCCCTTCTGCGCTTCGGATGATCTTCTGTGCCTGTTCCTTCGTCGCCGTCGCATTCATAAGAGAAAACACCTGACCGGTCAGCATCATATGGGCTCTGCCGCCACGAATCCCTTCCAAAGCAGCGCCATGATCATCATAATATCCGTTGAACCATCCCTTTTCTTCATCTTCTTCGATCCATTCCGTTCTGCGGATATGTTCCTGCATCCATTGTCCCTTTTTCCGGAGATTGTCTGCCAGTTCCCCGGCATCCACCCGGATACTGTTCCCGCTGACATGATGCATGCATTTTCCCAGATATTCCTCTAAAAGCTTCTGTTTACCGTCCGGATCCTCATAGAGAGCCATATCTTCCGTGAACAAGATCTCCATCTCCTGCAGGAACTGAAATTCCTCATAACCTCTGTGCTGCTGCTCTTCGATCAATTCTGCCAGACCTATGAGATTGCCGGCATAGGCATTGGAGAAAGCCACACTTTCTCCCCGATGTGAAGCCATATCCAGTGCATCGTTCCAATCCGCGTTCCGCAGACGGATATGATTATGTTCTCCCACTTCCCAAAATGCCGTAAGATGTTGTAAGATCAGATGTTCCAATACGGTTCCGGTGTACTCTTTTCCTTTGGTATCCTTCTGACGGTATTCTCCTTCCGCCCACAGGGGATCCTGTCCCTGACAACGCTGTACATGGCAGTCCTTGAAATAACCGATCTGCTGATTCAGAATCTCCAGGTCACCGGTCTGATCAATATATAACCGGGTGGTCAGATAAGGCCACATACCATGATCCATCCACATTCTGGGAATGGAATTGCGGTCCGCCTTGAATTCTCCGATATGCTCTCCTATGATCGTAGCATTGCTTCCGTCGATCCTGACACCGCTGAAATTCCCCAGAAGCATCTGCCGTACCCCGCCGGGATTCATGAGTAACAACGCCAGGCAATCCTGCCACAGATCCCGCCAGCCGCGTCCGCCCCTGCCATAATCATGATGCGGCAGAAAAGAACAGCCATAGATCCGACGCAGCTCCGGCTGAAAATTCACCCAGTTCATAAACTGATCGAACCGGTCATCACCGGTCTGTATCGCTATATTTATTTTATTGCTCCAGTACTGTCTGGTCAGATCCAATTCCTTACGCACACTGTCGTAGGAAGAATAATCCGCCAGCATCATCCCGATCTCTTCCCGGCTGTGGGCAGCCCCCAGGAACAGCAGATATACTGCATCTTTTCCCGGCTCCAGTGTCTTCTCCGCAAAATAGAGCCCTCCCAGTGCTTCCTGACCGTTTATCTGATATCCCGGCTGTCTGCCCTCGATTTTGCGAAGCAGTGCCTCCGGACGCGACAGGCTGCCGCATCCTATAAAACGTTCCAACTCCGGTTCATAGCTTTCCGGAAGTTCTCCCTGCTTCGTCATACCGTTTACAAAATAGATTTCCCGATTCAACCGGTGTCCCCGTTCGTCAAATGAGAACGTCGGACATACCTGTACTCCTCCTTCGGTCACCGTTACCCGATGCAGCAGAGATGTCACATGCCTGTGATCCCTGATATTGTCAGCACTTCTTCCGTAGAGGGGAATTGCCGCCACCGGCCGGAATGTCAGCGGCTCTTTTCCTGTATTAGTAATCTCTATCTGATGAATCTCCAGATTTTTCTGATAGGGTACAAAGGAAGTCACTGTCGCTTTCAGCGGCACCACCGTCCCCTGTCTGGTCACCGCATGCCACATATATCCTGCAGCTACCGTGACATCTTCTTCCTCCTCTGTGAAGCGAAGTGCCTCCTGCTCGGGACTCAGCCCCGCTACCGACCACATTTTCCCATTTTCCGTCACACACCAAAAGTTCCTTATGCCATTGTCCGCATTCAGATTCCCCATGCTGGCAGGTTCCAGCAGGAAATGGTTCTGATCCAGTTTGGCATCGCCGCCCAGTTTCGGTGTCATTGCACTTTTCAGCCCACACTCCCCTGCGATGGGGAAGTACAATCCCGGATATTGCTGTGCGTGAAAAAGTTGAAAGCTTCCCTTGGTATCTGTAAACACGATTTGTCTCATACACCTGTCCCTCGCTCTATTTTCTGATACTACTATCCTAGAAAATTTTTGACGAAAGTTTAAGGTTCCTTTTGTTGTTTGGGTGTCATTTTTTTAGAAAAAAAACCGGACAAGTTTTTCACTCATCCGGTGCTTTTCGATATCTTATTCTGTTTGCTTGTTCTTCTTACAGTCTGTTCGCCTTCACATCCTCGAACTCCTGCAGCATTTCCTCGGAAGGAGCCTTGGTCGCCAGACTGACTGCGATGATAGCGACAAGTCCCAGCCCGAAGCCTACTATCAGGGAATACAATCCGGTAGCTTTACCCAGGGTCTGTCCTCCCATGAGAGGGATATAATCCCAGATGATAACGGCAAGTGCTCCCGTGACAATTCCGGCTACCGCTCCGGGGAAGTTGGTTCTCTTCCAATATAAGGACATCACTACCAGCGGACCAAATGCGGCACCTAAACCTGCCCACGCGTTGGACACCAGTCCCATGACGGTGTTGTTCGGATTCCATGCGATGATGTAAGCCAGCACAGCTACTACCAGTACTGTGACACGGCTCACATTCATAACCGTCTTGTCATCCGCATCCTTTTTGAGCAGTCCCTTGAAGATATCTTCCGCTACGCTGGAGGCGCTGACTAACAGCTGGGAATCCGCCGTGGACATGATCGCTGCCAGGATACCACAGAGGAACAATCCTGCAATGAACGGAGCCCGCATCTCCATCGTAAATACCTTCTTGATCATCTCGATAAATACCTTCTCATTATTGCCGTTCACCAGCTCCGGCAGATAAGCTCTGCCCAGGATACCGATAAATGCTGCAAATCCCAGGGATAATGCTACCCAGCTGATGGCAGTAGCCTTGGACTTAGTCATTTCCTTCTCATCCCGGACTGCCATAAATCTCACCAGGATGTGGGGCATTCCGAAATATCCCAATCCCCAGCCGAGACCGGAGATCACGCTGACGATATTGTTGCTGCCATCACCGTTCTTCATCAGATTCAGAAAGTTGGCACTGTCGGCACCGCTGGCTTCCAGACCGGCTGACAATGTAGTGCCGCCGGTTGTCAGAAAATGATAAGCGAACAGCGGTACTGCCAGAATACCGACCAGCATCAGCATACCCTGGATAAAGTCTGTCACACATACCGCGGTGAATCCGCCGAGGAAGGTATAGACCAAAACTACCAGCGCACCGATGGTCAGTGCCACATGATAATCAATGCCGAACACGGACTCAAACAGCTGACCGCCGGCAGAAAGTGCGGACGCGCAATATACCAGGAAAAATACTACAATAGTAATAGAAGAAACCGTCATCAATACCTTCTTCTCATCATGGAAGCGGTTCTCAAAATAAGTCGGCAGCGTAACGGAGTTGTTGGCGCGGATCGTATATCTGCGCAGCTTCGTGGCAATGAGCAGCCAGTTCAGCGTCGTGCCGATGAAAAGTCCGATGGCGATCCAGCCGTCACCTCCGACACCGGTTAAATAAATAGCTCCCGGCAGTCCCATTAACAGCCATCCGCTCATGTCCGATGCCTGTGCGGACAGTGCGGCGACGAAGCCGTTCAGCTTTCTGCCACCTAAAAAGTAATCTTCGGAATTGTTATTTCCTTTTGCATAGAACGCTCCGATAGCAATCATCATGAGTAAATACAGCACGAATGCCACAATTACCCAGCCCAGCGTATTTCCTGTCATAATAGCCTCCTCAAATTTTTCTTCTTGTACATTTTCTTAATTGTATACAGTGATACGATTTATTATATACAAGAAATGGCTTATCGTCAACAGATTAGTTTGCTATCGCTGTAATGTGTGAAAGTCTGCTTTGAATGTTATTTTGTCATGTTGACAGGCTGAGAATAGTTTGCTATTCTCAATCTATAAGTAAATTTTCTATTTCAAATCTTATTTAATTTCAGTATTTTGGTGAATCACCATAGTTTTCATTATTAAAAATGAATGGCATTAAAATGTCTAAAATATGAAAGGGGAATTGATGAAAACATATATAGCATATTTTGATGAAACAGGGGATGACGGAGTAACAATAAATTCATCAGACCATTTTATTTTAACAAGTTTGTATATGCCTGCAGAGAGCTGGCAGCAAAATTTTGAAAAAATGCGTATTTTGAGAAGAGAATTGAAAGATAAATATGGCTTTCATGTATCAGAAGAGATGCATACAAAACATTTTTTGACAGATAAAAATCCATATCGTGAGTATCATTGGTCAAAAGAAACAAAACAAGATATAATAAAAGCATTTACGTTAACAATTGCAAAGATGGATTTAAAGATTGTAAATGTGATTATTGATAAGAAAAAATTTAAAGATAATAACTATCACGTTCTTGAAAATGCATTGAAATATAATATACAACGTATCGAGAATGACAGCGATGGGCAATGGAATTATTTAGTGATTACGGATGAGGGCAGAATAGCACCTATGAGAAAGACAGCCAGAGCTATACGTGCATTTAATCCGATCCAATCCAAATATTTGCCTGGGTTTGTCAATCATCCGATCAGCAATATGATCGAGGATATTATGGAAAAAAATTCATCAGAATCCTATTTTATTCAAATATGTGATTTCGTTTCATTTTTTGTACATTTATATTTCAAAATCGAAATTCGGAAAGAAGAGTTACCCAAACGAGTGGGAACTGTAATTGACAAACTCTTTGTAAAACGGGTTATGGTGACGTTAAAGGAAGCGGAAAAATTAAATTTGAAAGCAAATGAGACAAATATGTATGGATTAGTAATATATCCAAAATAAAACACCACCTACATCGCATTCGCGAGTTCAGTGGTTCATTTATATTATAATAAAAGGTAAGTATAGTGTCAATAATAAATGAAAAATAAGATTGCAAGACAAAAAGCCTCGCTACAGGTATCATCTCTGTAGCGAGGCTTCTATATTATTTACGTTATTCTTAGTTCTTCTTTCTTCTTGCCAGCATTCCAACGAGTCCGGTCAGGGATATCACAAAGAGCGTCAGCCAGATGCCGGAAGCATCTCCGGTCGCCGGAACCTTGTCCAGTTCCTGCGCCGAAGCGGCGGCGGTATTGGCAGCCGCACCTGCCGTATTACCGCTGTCATTGTTGCCGCTGTTATCGCTGTCATTATTGTTACTGTTATTACCACTGTTATTGCCGGAGGTATTCGCTGCAACCGTAAAGTTAGTACCGGCGATACCATTGTTCCAGACGATAGCAAAGGTATGGCTGCCTGTAGCTAATGTCTTAAGGTATTCTGCCTTCAGGGTGATGATGGTAGAGCCTTCTTTTGCTGCGTAATTAGCAGGATCGATCACTTTTCCATCTACCTTTACAGCATGGAACCTGGAAAATTCACCGTTTCCGCGGATCACGACAGTACCGTCCGTATTCTGTGTCCAGGAACTGTTTGCGCCATCGATGATCCGGTATTCCGGAGAGATGTAAATGATCACATTAACTCTAACATCTTTATAGTTCTCCGATGTAATTGTCACGGGCACGGTCACCTTTTTGTCAATATTGTGTTTCGTCAGTTCAGACAACGCAAACTTCATAAGGCCGGTCGCATCTATAGTAATATCTCCGGACACAATTCCGTTGTCATTGGTAAATGCATCAGGTGTATAACTTCTTGCTCCCGGTACAAGCTCCGCTAAGTTGATGGTCTGTTCGCCCTTCTTCGTGTACTCGAAGAATTCTGTAACGTCTTCTACTGTAAGATCCGCCTTCTCAATGGTCAGTGTACCTGCCTCGATCTCTGCTGCGGTGTAGTTCTTGCCTTCCGCCACGGACAGGATCACCTTATAGGTTCCGGCGCTGGTAGGTGCTGTTTCCCTTCTGGAATAGGTAGTACCGGAGATACCCTCGTAGTATACCGTTACATCACCCATGTCGATCACACCGTTCTTAGTCTTCGCAGTCACCTCTTTCGGTTTGCCATCGTAGGTCTGCTTCTGGGAAAGATCTGGAGTCACGTCAAAGTTATCCCATGCAGGAGTCGCCCTGGTAATCTTCCAGGTCGTGGTCGCTGTTCCGGTATAATTGCCCTTGCCAGCGATGGTCAGAGTGATGGAAGCATCCGCACTGATCTGTTCGTTACTGTTATTTACAATGTAATAATCATTAGTAGTTAATGGCACCTGGTTAAGAGTTACGGATGTAATCTGCACCTCCTGCATCAGACCGGTATATCCCAGACTGTCTGCCTGTAATGTAATGACTGCCCCTTTAATGTCCTTAGGACCGATCGTGAATGTCCTGCTTGCGGTTCCCTTATAGTTTCCTTTTCCGTTGATAGTCACAGTCGCTGTATTCTCACCGGCATTTGTATTGTTGTCGTACTTTGAGTCGACGTCCGTGCCGGAGATCAGTGCAACCCCGCCGTCCTTTACGACAAGTTCCGGCGTAATGGCGCTGCCGGTGTATTCCTGTGCAGCAATAGTGTCGATCATGCCCGCAGTAACATTCTTCGGAGAAATGGTAAAGGTGTATTCTACGCTGCCGGTATAATTCTCGTTGCTGTCAGCCACTTTATATGTCACCTTGTAAGTACCTGCATCCTTAGGCGCTGAGCTGCTGCTATAGTTCGTACCATTCGCACTTGTACCCTCATACAGCACTTCCAGTTCGTTTGCAGGAACGTTGCCACCGGTAACCAGCAATGTACCGGTCGGCTGAATCGCACTACCATCATAGGTCTTGTCCGTATAGGTCAGACCTTCGATCGTAACTGTCGTCTTGTCCGTAGGATGGAAGATCAGAGTTGCCTCAATATCCTCGTAGTTTGCGGAAGAGATGGTTACTGCGCAGGTCTGGTCGCTCGTGGAGGTAATGTTGTCCTGAGCGATATAGGTAAGTATATATCCCTTGTATGTATCCCAATATGTCGTAACGGTCACAATTCCACTGGGAGGAGTTGCAGTAACAATAATCTGAGCACTCGCCGGTACCTGTCCCTCCGGGAAAAAGTCTGCTACCGTCAAAGTACCGGTCTGCTCACCGACACGGTTCTTTATTATATTTACCGTCTTGCTGACCGGGCTACTGTAAATTGCTTTATTAATGGTAATTACCTTTGCAAGGCTGGTGACATCATTATAGTTGTCACCGCCGGATTTTTTTACAGTAACTGTAACCTGACCTGCTCTGACAGGACGCAGTGTGCTACCGCTGATCGTAGCTGCACCGGTACCATTTCCTACCGTGTAAGTCAGTGCACCATTGCCACTGCCACCATCAACAGTCAATGTCAGATCAGTGCCATAGGTTGCAGAGGTGGAAGTTATTGTTATCGGAGCCTGATCCGCCTTGCTAATACTTGCTGCATGCTTCACAGTAAGACCCGCAGGGAGAATATAGTTTCGAGTGATTGTCTCCTTTGATGTGAAGGTGACTGTTTTAGCATCATTTACGTTTGCACTGTTGTAGGCATAAGTACCTGTAACTGTAGGTACCATATCATCTGCATTTACTATTGCGCTGTCTTTCATCTTCACTGTCGCTGTTGTGCAGTCAATAGTACCGTCATATTTTTTAGTAATCAGAGCATCTGTGGTGAATTCTAAATCCTCAGCAGTCAGTTCCTTCCGGTTCACTATCAGCGTGTACTCTGCATTACCAACAGAATACTTGCCCTCTACTTTCTGAGCAGATGCTGTGATAATGGCAGTACCGGCACCCTTAATGGTCACTTTACCGTCAGCATCCACTTCCGCAACGAAAGGGTCACTACTGGAATAGGTAACTTTACTGCCGTCCGCACGATCATTCGTTGCAGCATTGGCAAAAGTATCATCTCCGTAGGTCTTCGTTACATCGCCGGAGGTTGCAAAAGTCAGCTTCTGCGCCATGAAACCTATCTCATATTCCCTGGTTACATTTACAGGCAGCTTATAGTTGCCTGCCTTATCTCCGGTCAATCCCGTAGCTGTCGCAGTATGCGTTCCTGCTGTCAGCGTATCGCCACCGGAGACTGTCACGTCGATCACATCGTTGTTCACCAGATTGATGACTTTGGCAGTAACATTTCCTTTGTTGTCACCATAAGTACGATTTTCCGTATTTTCCCATTTTAATTCTGCTGTAAGTGGTGTGACCTTCAGTTGACCCGGAACATAGGTAATTGCATAGTTATCAGAGGTCTGTCCACTGGGAGTGATCGTATAGTTGTCACCGACATTATCATACTGTTTATAGTTGTATGTGTAATTTAATGTTCCCTGGAGAACATCTGCTTTTTCATTATTTACAAAACCACTGTAGGACACACTCTTATTGTTGGGGCTGTCACCATAAGTAATTTCATTATCATTCGCTGTCACAGTCAGTGGAACCTTGGTGATAGCATAATCCAATGTTGCAGTGGCAGTTGTATTATCAGATTTTGTAATTTCAAGAGTCGCCCGATATGTACCGGCATCCTTAGGTGCTCCTTCAATGCCAACATATCCTGTTTCTTTTAATTTCTGATAGGTAATAGCTGGTATAGGGGGCAAGCCCAAACCATCAGAATACTTATAATCCTTTGTTACCGTAGCGACTTTCTCGCTGCCACTGTAGGTCAAATCCGTCGGTGCAGTAACCGTATAGGTTGTAACAAAATCACTTCCTAAATTACAACCGGTCGCATTACATGTGAACGTAATCGTATCGTCTTTTGCAGTGGCTTGCCAGTTGTGCTGATGAATTCCCAGGTACAGCTTGCCATCCTCATCCTTGGAAACAATATAGTTCTTATTCTTCACATCCGGAATGAAAATCTTGGAATAATCCAAGTCAGTTTTAGTCGCGCCGGTAGCGAACAAAACACTCTGATCCTCTGTGGGTGTAGACGTAGTGATGCCGATTTGGGCAGCCTCTGTCAGACTATTATCGATAATAATGGTTTGAGCATCTTGCAGCAATACATTTTCTTCAGTATTACCGGTAACCTTAGCATCACCGCCGATTGTTAATGTTGTTTGATATAAATATACACCCTGTCTATTACCCTTAATAGTTCCTCCGTACAATCTAACTGGACCACTTGTTTTCACTCCGGTCCAGCCTCCACTGATGGTACCTCCATACAGTTCAAACGATGCTGTTGAACTGCTAATCTGTACAACTTCTGCTTGCCCTTCTTCGGCTTTAATAACTGAAATTTTTCCTGTATTCTTGCAATCACAAACTGTCAGCTTGTAATCAGCAAAATGAAAGACTCCATAGCAATACTTGTTTGTGGAAATTGTATGTCCATCCAGGCAGATATTCACGTCGCCACTAATACTAATGGAACCCTCGAGCGTAATATCCTCCGCCAAATAATAATTGCCCGCCGGGAGTGTATATACATAATGCTCAGTTGGATTTGTTCTCTGTGCCCGTGTTGTTTCGGTTGCACCATATTTCAATGTCTTCGCAGTAGCATCATAAGTCAAAGGGATCCACAGTGCATTGCTGTGACCGTCGTTGCAGTCCGTTTTGCCGCAGATGGGATGCTCATGCGGCGTACCGTTTGTAAACGCAATACTGTTGTTCACTAATTTCGGTGTATAACCAGCGACATCACTTGTAAAATGTTGCCGGTCATCATTCGTCAGCGTGTACTGTGAGCCTTTTGCGACAATCTTATAGCTGCCCTCATCAATTGTTCCGGCGTTCACGCCGATGGATGCATTGTTAGACAATGCTCCATTGACCTGGATATATGCCTGTTTTTGTGTTCCATTAGTAACCGATTGCAGGTAAACATTGTCTACAGAACCATCCCCCTTATGGTTCCCCGTAATCTGTGCATCACCGCTGACAATAAAATTCCCTTGCTTATTCGATTGCTTGTCTACATATACGCCGCCTCCGTCGGTGTCTGTTTGATTTCCGGTAATTTTACCACCTGTCATAGTGAAAGTAGTACCAGCTGCAACATACACACCACCACCTTTATAACTGCTACTGGTGCTGGTGCTTGTATTTTATTGTTGGTGATTTCACCACCGTACATAGTAAATGTCCTTTGGCGATTATCACTATTATTTTTCAAATATACGCCCGGATAGGATCCGGTATTTCCGGTAATAGAGCCACCATACATTACAAAACTATTTGTATAGTATCTATAAGTCTCAGTGTAAAGTTTTATACCTCCCCCAGTATGATTGTTTCCATGTGTAATCTTTCCGTATGTACCTCGTCCACCCATACAATCTGTCAGTGTAAAAATCCCGGAAGTGCCTTTGTTGATTACATTGTTATTGGCATTCATGATAATGTCATAACCATTAAGGTCAAGAACCATTCCTTCTGCAGGGTTCCATGATTGTGTCAATGTAACATTTTGGGTCAGATAATAGTACCCAGCCGGCATATCATTTGTCAAAGTAGATGTTGCTTCCCAATACACATCCTTATGCTGAAAAGTGCCATCCGCATTCTTATGAGTACAGGTTTCACCGCAGATGGGATGGGAGTGAAGTGTACCATCTCCAGTATTTGTAAGTATCAGCTTATTGTCCGCGAGCTTAATCGTATAGGTGGTCTTATTAACATCCGAAAAGAAATGTTCTGCATCTTCTTCAGTCAGGGAATATCCTTCCGCACTGGAAGCAACCTTTGAATAGTTACCAGTTTCAGGTGTTTTCGCCGTAGTCACACCAATAGATGCACCCTCTGCCAAGCCGGATTGGATGGTGATCGTCTTACCTGCAGCCAGTTCGACATTGTTTGCAGCACTTTCCTTTGTATTCCCGGTGATCTGTACCGAACCGGATATTCTGAGGGAACCACCCTCGCTTACATATACACCGCCTCCCTTTCCGGTTGCTGTGTTACGGGTAATACTGCCGCCAGACATAGCAGCGCTTCCACCACTTGCATACATGCCGCCTCCCTGAGGAGCATTATTATTATCGATGCTGCCACCAGTCATAGTAATTTTACCGCCGTCAGAATACACGCCACCACCCTTGCTGGTTGCTGTGTTACCGGTAATGCTGCCACCGTACATATTGAAAATGTTTCCGACGTTGTTACACATAAACAAACCACCGCCAGTAGTTGCGCTATTATTACTAATGGTGCCGTCATACATATTGAAAATGCCACCATTATTCTCCATATTAGTTGTGTTGTTCATGTACACCCCACCACCGTTGGGAGTCGAGGTGTTGCTACTGCTTGCATGCCCGTTATTACCGGTAATAGAACCTCTATACATATTGAATGTGGCTCTGTGAAAAGCATCTACATACACGCCGCAACCGTTCTTACCATCTGCGTGTGTGATTTTACCGTTGCCTTGACAATCTGTCAGCGAAAGAGCCATCTTCGCATTGCTATTGTTGCAAAACAAAATTATGGTATCAAAATCACCATCTGCCGTAATGCTTTTACCATTCAGGCAGAGGTTCACATCTTTAGCCTCTGTATCCGGGTTACTTTCCTGTCCTATGTAAATGGGACAGGAAAGTGTAAGGTCACTGTCAAGATAATAGTTTCCCGATGGTAACACATAGCACTCTCCACTATATCCGGCAATGTTAGTCTTTTTACCCACTGCATCCTCGTCTATTTTCAGTTCGCCGTTATCCATCCACAGCTTCATGAAAGTCACCTGCGAATCCGCCTTGTGATCGCCAATATCATGATGTTCCTTGCCGCAAATGCAGTGCGTATGCTCACCTTCCGCTACCGTCATCAGTGCATTCATCGCCTCAGAAATGGCATGAAGTCGTGTCATATCCAGTTCTGCGATCTGTTCCTCGGTCAGTGACTCCATAGCCTCGTCAATGGCTTCCAGCTGCGCACCGACACTTTCTGCATTTTCCACCGTCACTGTCTCCGGCAGAGCGTCGATAAGTGCCTGTACCTTCTGCACTGCTGCCTTCTTCTCATCGTCTGCCCCGGTGTCCTGCGTGCCGGCATCACTATCGCTGACACTGTCAACCGTGGGTTTCACAGTATCTGGGACTTCGCCCGCAATGGGATCTCCCGTGCCGGGAGCTTCCACAGTGGTGCTCTTATCGGACGGAGTCTCTTCCCCCGGTGCCGCAGCTGCTTCTGCTTCCTTCTGCTCTGCCGCAGGGACTGCTACCTGCTGTTCTTCCGGCTCTGCCGCAGGGGCTGCTTCCTGCTGTTTCTCCTGCTCTGTAACCGCATCCGCTTCCTGTAAAGCCTCCTGTGCGAATGCCGTCATGGGCAGTGTGGAGAAGCAGAGAATAAATGCCAGTAACATGCTCAATACTCGTTTTTTCATACCGTTTTACCTCTTTCCGCTGGGCATAGTGATACCCATTATCTTAAAGATAACGTACCACACTTTCTCTCAGCGGAACCATGGGCTGCATGAATCGACCCAAATATGTCATGAATCGACCGAAGAGGACTTTAAATGGCTCAATGCGGTTCAATAGCAAGTATTCCTTGAAAAAGTCTTTCCGGTATTATATTCTATTATTATGTCCTGTAAAAATCAGTTACAAAATATACACACAGAAAGGTTTCTATATGTGGATTGCAGATAATTGGAAAGATTACGAAGTGCTGGATACGTCCAGCGGAGAAAAGTTAGAGCGTTGGGGAGATTATATTCTCGTCCGTCCGGATCCCCAGGTCATCTGGAAGACGCCCCACGATCATAAGGGCTGGAAGCAGAAGAACGGTCATTACCACAGAAGTGCCAAGGGCGGCGGAGAATGGGAGTTCTTCCATCTGCCGGATGAATGGGCGATCCATTACACACTGCCTTTTCAGAAGGAAGCCTGCGGTAAGACGGATCCTCTGACCTTCCATCTGAAGCCCTTCAGTTTCAAACATACCGGTCTGTTCCCGGAACAGGCGGTGAACTGGGACTGGTTCTCCGGTCTGATCCATGAGGCAGGCCGCCCCGTGAAGGTTCTGAACCTCTTCGCTTACACCGGTGGTGCCACTGTATCCGCCGCAGCTGCGGGAGCTGCTGTGACCCATGTGGATGCGTCCAAGGGTATGGTCGGCTGGGCGAAGGAGAACGCTGCTGCCAGCGGGCTTGCCGATGCTCCTATCCGCTGGCTGGTGGACGACTGCATGAAGTTCGTAGAGCGTGAGATCCGCCGGGGCAACAAATACGACGGCATCATCATGGATCCTCCTTCCTACGGCAGAGGTCCCAAGGGCGAGATCTGGAAAATAGAAGATAATATCTGGGATTTCGTAGGACTGACCGCACAGCTTTTATCCGATGATGCGCTGTTCTTTCTGATCAATTCGTACACTACAGGATTGCAGCCCGCCGTGCTGTCCTATATGATGAATTCCACCCTGACGAAAAAGTTCGGCGGTCATGTGGAAGCCGAAGAGATCGGCCTCCCCGTCACCGAGAGTGGACTGGTATTGCCCTGCGGTGCTTCCGGGCGTTGGCAACGGAAGTAATTACAGCACATATTTTCTTAACACCGGGATCTTGCGCAGTACCCACGCGGTAGCCGTTGCCAGTGCCAGCACTACCAGACAGAATACAGTCAACAGCAAAATCAATACCGCTTGTCCCGCGGCTACAGACTGCACACCGCATTGTTCCAACACCGTAAATGGTGTGATCTTCACGAATTTATACAGCAGATTCACATACACCGGATGTACCAGGTATACGGCGAAGCTCAAAGCTCCCGCCTCCTGCCAGGGGATCCGGTGTTTTTGAATACTTCCATTCCATCCTGCAGCGAACAGAAGCACTGCAAGCAGTACTGTAAACGGATAATTGTATGCCATCTGGATGGAGAATCCGGCGAGTGTTCTGCTCAGGATCATTCCAAGAGCCAGAACCGCTACTGCAGCTGTCAGCCATACATTCCTTCCCTTGTCCACACATACTTCTCTCACCGCGAAGAAATATCCACACAGATAATACAGGAAATACACACCGCCATCCGGCAATACCGGAATACTGTTGACGTCCAGTACCTTATTCAGAAACGGTGCCACACTGCTTCCTAAGAAGATCACTGCCATCACTGCCGCAACACCCCACACCGGCAGCACCCGCAGCACTTTTTTCAGAAGCGGCGTGATCAGATATAAAAACAAGATCAGATACAGATACCACATATGGGACCAGGTATGTCCCGTCAGGGTCATCTTCAGTGCCTCCGGGATCATCCTGATCCGGAAGGTCCGCTCCGCCACTACCAGCTCGGAAGCTGCATACGGAACGCCGAATAGGAGGATCGCCAGTGCAATCCTCCTGCAATATTTTTTAATCATGACCGGATAAGTCAATGTGCGTTCCGGATTCAGGAACAAATATCCCGAGATCAATAAAAATATAGGAACACACCAGGTCACCAGATCCATAACTGACAGCAATAATGACCGGTATTCCGGCACTATTGACGCGTCTGTCACATCTGTCGCACCCGTCAGTACGTGCATCAGCACAACTGCACAGGTTGCCAGTACCCGGAGCACGTCCAGGAACTGCTTCCTGGGTCCGGATAAGCCGTTTGTCATGTCTCTCCCATCTCCTCCATCAGGCGCATGCCTGCAGTATCTGTCACAGGAAGGGAGAATACGATGCTTTGTGCTTTACTCTCCAGTCCTGCTTTTTCCATTATAGCACGCATGATGGAATTTTTCTGCTCACTTTTTACCACAATGAACAACATTTCTTTTTCCGGCACCAGTGTCACGCCCAGAAACTGCTGTGCATTCTCTGTTCCGGTGCCCTTGGCATGGATGACTGTACCGCCTGCCGCATGTACTTCTCTCGCTGCATCCATGACCAGTTCTGTATATCCATGATTGGCTATCACTACCAGAAGCTCATTCTTCGTCTCTTTCAATGTGGACTCCTCTCCTTTTACGAATTTCTGCCCGCAGGTCAGGTAATTCAATGCTTTCTTGCCACCGACACTGCTCACGGGAATGATAAATGCGATTCCCATTCCCGGGAGATCGATCTGCATTTTCTTGCGCAGGGCAGCCTTGATCTGCCGCCAGGCAGCATCTGTGACGAGATGGAACAATACGCTCTTCTCCATGCCGTCCAGTCCGAAATAATCTAAGATCTCATTCGCCGCGGTTCCCATGCCGACGGTAACACTGCCGACCTGTGCGCCGTTTTCTTTGTAGCATTCCACGAATTTCCTCGTCAGCTGACGATTGGTGATGGTGACCATCATATATAATTCACTCATGGGCACACCTCCTACAGTTCAATGATGGCATTCTCATCCAAAGCACCAAATGCATCCGCAGCACCGGCAAATATACCTGCACCGCTCTTTTGCTGCTTTAACTGATATACCATTCCCAATATCTGGATCGTGATCAGCGGTGTCATGGCTACCATTGCTACCACACCGAAAGCATCTGCGACTAAATTGCCGCCCACCGCCACACAGGCGCCCTGCGCTAACGGCAGTAAAAAGGTAGCTGTCATGGGACCGCTCGCCACACCGCCGGAGTCGAAGGCGATCGCTGTGAATATCTTCGGTACAAAAAAGGATAGTCCGATCGCCACACCATAGCCCGGGATCAAAAACCATAGAATCGGGATCCCCGTCAGCACGCGGATCATCGCCAGTGCTACGGATAAGGAGACACCCACGGAAAGGCTCACGCCCATAGAGCGGGCCGAAATGGCGCCGTCCGTCAGCTCCTCTACCTGATGATTCAGTACATAGACCGCGGGCTCCGCTTTTACGATAAAGTAACCGATCAGTGCTCCCACCGGCACCAGTACCCACCGGTAGGATCTGGCTGCCATGACCTGACCGAGATAATTGCCGGCAGGCATAAAGCCCACATTTGCGCCGGTCAGGAACAGTACCAGACCGATATAAGTATACACCAGACCGATCAGGATCTTCGCCAGTGTCTTCCCCGACAGCCGCAGGGCAAAGATCTGGAACAGACCGAAAAACAATACAATGGGAAGTAATGAGAGTGCGATCTCTTTCATATAATCCGGAAGCCCATGGGCAAAAAGCTGCGCCAGTTCCACGGAATCAGAGATCTCCGGGATCGCCACCGGCTGGTAATCCGCATTGGTCGGCTTATAGATCAGCCCCAGCACCATGACCGCCAGGATCGGACCGATGGAGCACAGAGCTACCAGACCGAAGCTGTCGTCCGCCGCATGGTGATCATTACGGATGGACGCAATACCGACACCAAGAGCCATGATAAAAGGAACGGTCATGGGTCCCGTGGTCACACCGCCGGAATCAAATGCCACTGCCCGGAAGTTCTCCGGTACGAGAAATGCAAGAACGAACACTGCTATGTAGAAAAAGGTCAACAATGGCGGCAGTGCCACACCGATCAGCATACGCAGAAGGGCAATGACCAGGAAGATTCCCACGCCCACTGCCACTGCCAGGATCAGCGTCATGTTCGGCACCGAAGGCACCTGTGTCGCCAGCACCTGTAAGTCAGGCTCGGAAATGGTGATCACCACTCCCAGCAGAAAAGATAACACTACGATCAGCAGAATGTTTTTACTCTGGGTCATTCTGGCACCCACTTTTTCTCCCATGGGGGTCATAGACATCTCCGCACCCAGCGTAAAAAACATCATACCGGCCATGACCATCATCGCTCCCACCAGAAAACACAACAGGATACTGGAGGTAATGGGGGCTATAGTAAAGCTTAATACGATCACGATCCCTACCACCGGCAGGACCGCCTTCAAGGATTCTGCAAATTTTTGCCGGATCTTTGGATTCAATAACTTCAATATTGGTCTTTCCTTTCTTTATGTTTTCTTTATCTTAACATGAAGCAAAGACCCGATCCTACCGTTTTTCGTGAATTTATAAAATTTTCACGGGGTCTTAACGCAATCTTTATGCAGACAGCTCCCGGTCCTGCCCAGACTGCTTTTTCACAAATTTATAGGCCCAGACATCCACCACGATCACAAACAGGAAAAAGAAAACGAAGATCCAGTCCGCATCCAGAGACAATGCGGAATCATAGATACCGTGTTCGATCATCGGCATGAACACGCTGAGCTTCAGGTAGCGTTTCCTGCGTTTTTTATTGCCTGCAAGTTCTGCCTCCTTCGCCACACCGAAGAAATATCCCATGATCACGCCATCGATGGCATGGGAAGGCACGGACAACAGGGCTCTGGTCACTGCCGTCCCAATGTCACCGCCCAGACAATACAGAATATTTTCAATGGCTGCAAATCCTAATGCCGAAGTCACACAGTACACGATGGCATCGAATTTATAATTGAATGCCGGATGCTTCCATGCCGCCCATTTGGCCGCCTGCATCTTGCAAAGTTCCTCGATCAGTGCCACCCCGATAAAATTATCCAGGATCACGTAGCACAGCGTATCTGCATCCATAAATACCAAAAATACTTCATCCAGAATGATTTCCAGTATCATGGCGGGGATCACAGACAATACACCAAACAGGAATATTTTCCACAATAATCCCCCCGGCTCCTTCTCCACCTTATCCTGTCTATAGATCCATACCACCAGTGCGATGGCCGGCAATAGTGCCAATCCTGTCAGAAACATAACCTATTCCTCTCCTGTCCACATAGACGGTCCGCCCTTTCAGGACCGCCGCCATACTACATTTTAATCTAATGTTTTTCCTGATGTCAACCTAACGAAAGTATATGTTCCTATTTTTTGTGTCTTGGATTTTCCTGAGGATACCTGCCTTTTGCCGTAGCTTTAGGGGAAAATATTCCGGTTTTCATATATCCTTAACTACTTCTTTACACCTTGCATTGCAAAGTAATGGTACTATAGTTATAATAAATTTACAAAACGACTAACAATATTTCATGGAGGATCACACCGTGTTCCGATCACTTTCCGATAAAAAATCATCGCGGAAAAGCTTCCGCTTAAAACCACCCTTTACCAGACACGCCATCAGTATCCTGATCTGTGCCGCCTGCATGCTGTGCGCCACTTTTGCCTCTTTTTTATATCAGCATATAGTACCGGACAACCATGCCAATGTAGCACTGTTCTACATTCTTGCACTGGTGATCATCGCCAGATGGACGGTGGGCTACGGCTACGGCATTGCCTGCACCCTTTTTTCTGTAATAGCGATCAACTATCTGTTCACCTATCCGTATTATAAGCTTAATTTCACACTGACCGGCTACCCTATCACCTTCCTGCTGATGAGCGGGATCACTCTGATCCTGTGTACCATGACCTCCCATATGACCATCCAGTCCGAGATGATCGCAGAGCGGGAAAAGCGGCTGTCAGAGGCCGAAATGGAAAAAATGCGTGCGAATCTGCTGCGTGCTATCTCCCACGATCTGCGCACACCTCTCACCGGCATCATCGGCAACAGCTCCCTGTTTCTGGAAAGTCAGAACGATCTAAGCTCCACCGAGCAGCGCACGATCATGAACAACATCTACGAGGATTCCAACTGGCTGTTGAATATGGTGGAAAATCTGCTGTCCGTCACTCGTATCCAGGGAGACAGCTTAAGCATCAATACCACAGAGGAACCGGTGGAGGAAGTGGTGGGAGAAGCTTTGGAGAAACTGAAAAAGCGCTATCCCGATGCCGCCATCCGGGTCAAGATCCCCGAGGAATTTCTGATGATCCCCATGGATGCGGTGCTGATCGAGCAGGTCACCATCAATCTGCTGGAAAACGCCATCGTTCATTCCGGAAGTATCCTGCCCATTGATTTCATCGTGGAGGATCATCCGGAGCATGTATCTTTTATTGTGAGAGACTACGGAAAAGGATTGTCGGAAGAAAAATTACAGAATCTGTTCGAGACGGGTACCTACAACAATTCCCAGAGCTCGGATTCCCGCAAGGGCATGGGTATCGGTCTGTCCATCTGCAAGACCATCATCACCGCCCATCACGGAACGCTGAGTGGCCGGAATCATGCGGATGGCGCGGAATTCTGTTTCACACTGCCCAAGGTGGGAGCTGTCGCTTCAGAAAAATAAGTGTACTCTCAGCCACATAAGACAGAACTGTTGAAAATACCGGAAAGGATATGGATCACAGATATGAATAAGATCAAAGTTCTCTTAATCGAAGACGATAGAAGTATCAGTAATTTCATCACCGCTACCATGGACCGGGAAGGCTACAAGATCATGCATGCCTTAAACGGCAGAGAGGGACTTAGTCTCAGCACTTCTTTCTGCCCCAACGTGATCCTGCTAGACTTAGGGCTGCCGGACATGGATGGGCTGGAGGTATTACAGAAGCTCCGTTCCTGGAGCGATGTTCCGGTGATCATCATATCTGCCCGCACCAAGGAGCAGGAGAAGGTCTCCGCTCTGGATCTGGGGGCGGATGATTATATCACAAAACCTTTCGGCACCGGCGAGCTCATGGCAAGGATCCGCACTTCTCTGCGGCACAGCCACGCCCAGACTCCCGGTCATGTGTATAAGGCACTGGATCTGGAGATTGATTTCGAGAAACGACTGATCCGCCTGCGGGGCGAAGAGGTACATCTGACCCAGATCGAATACCAGCTGCTTACACTTTTAGCGGAAAATTCCGGCAGAGTCCTGACCTACAGCTATATCATGAATGCCATCTGGGGTCCCTATATGGACAATAATAATCAGATCCTCCGGGTCAACATGGCGAACATCCGCAGGAAGCTGGAACAGAATCCTGCCCAGCCCCAGTATGTCTTCACGGAGATCGGCGTAGGCTATCGGATGCGTGAGAATGAGAACGGTGGGACTGTATAAACAGAAATACAATTCCCGACACTGCCTCCAGCAAAATGAGTAGCGTCCCTCTGTCCAGTGCCTTCCAGACGCTGTCCAGGGTATCCATCCGGCCCAGAATGTCTATGTAAAAGAAATCCAGATAGATGACCGCCGGTGAGATCACACATCCAGGATGCAGTACCGTCCGCTCCATGAGCAGACGGTACATTTCCACTGCCAGAAATATTACATTCAGGGCATAGCCCGCACAAAGCTGATTGTTCAAAAACGGTCCCAGGGAGCTGAGTTCCATACCAAGGGGAACACTTCCTGCCCGGATCATTCCGAAGCTTAAATACATGATTCCAACACTCCACAATAGCATCGCAAGGGATGCTATTCCAAGTCCTCTGCTTAATTGACTGGAGGGAATCATTTTCACATCCTCTTCCTTTCCGAAATACCGGTATACAAGCCCCAGCATCGTCAGTGTCCCCGCCATGGAGATTCCGGCCACCTGGCAGGCAATATCTCTTCCCCCAAACAACCCTCTTCCGGAAAATAAACAGATCCCGATGACACAGTGATAGATTAAAAGCCCCAGCACGATCAGATACAGGATCCTCTTTTCACGTTTCCGCTGCTCCTGGAGCTTTGCCAGTCTCACGACTTCCGTCACAGCCTCCTCCCGGTCTCCCGCCCGCTCTCCGGTCACAATGTCCTGAATCGGCAGTTCCAACAGATGGGACAGGGACTCCAATACGCCGATATCCGGAAAACTTTCTCCATTCTCCCACCGGGATACCGCTTTGTTGGTCACCCCTAACATCCTTCCCAGTTCACTCTGGGTATAATTTTTGCACTGTCTGGCTTCCCGGATCAGATTGCCCGTTTTGTTCTTATCCATATAAATACCTATACCTTTCTGTAGTCTGCAAACTCTCAGGTGCTTTAGCACCTTTGCTTTAGCACCGTATGCCGGCCGATCTGTACCCTTATGGTAACAATCCTTTGGAAAATGCGCAATCCATTGTAACGAGACTGCCTGTTTTCTGTGATTTTTGCGCAAAAAATTCCCCTCGGCGAGGGGGGAGTGTACCGAGGGGGATAGAGAGAAAAGTATTTTTGAAAGAGGCGGGTTCCTTTTTCAATTATTATAATAGCGTAATTTTTTAATATTTACTGCTGTTTTTATAGCTTGTTTATGTTGAAAGCACTGTTTTTTTGTGGTATTCTGACTGTATCAATGTCAGTAGATTTAAACAGTGAAGGAGCAGCTATGGATATCACAACTAAAAAAGGCAGACGCGGCAGAAAAGATATTGACCGGATCATCGTGGAAAAAGGCCGCAGAGGTGATTTTTCTCCCCTGCAGCCCGATCATTATCACAGCTTTTATGAAATTTTTTATCTCTGGTCGGGAAGCTGCCGTTTCCTGTTAAAAGATACGGTCTATCAGATGGAAGCCGGAGATCTGGTCTTCATCGCTCCGGGAGAACTGCATCACTCTCTGTATTCCGCCGGAGAGGTCTGCGAGATCGTGATGATCTATTTCAAGGAAGAATATCTGCATCTGTCAGATCTGTCCGCCGAGGATACCGAACGGCCGCCCCTGCATTCCTTCATGGGCAGCGTTCCCGCGGTATACCAGGAGTCGCTGCACTCCCTGCTGACCCGGATGCTCACCGAGAATTCCCGGTTCGACCGCTACTCCGAGCATTTTGAGCGTTGCTATCTGGAAGAACTTCTGCTCATGCTGATGCGCCATTCCGTCATGAATGAGAAGGAACCGGATCTGATGAACTCCCGGGATGCGGACATCCTGCTTGCCACAAGATACATTTACAACAACTTCCGCAAGCCCCTGACACTGGAGGAAGTCTCCTCCGTGGCTTCCTTAAGCCCCACTTACTTCAGCAAGAAATTCAAATTGATCACCGGCATGGGCTTCAAGGAATATTTAAACTATGTACGGCTCAAACACGCCCAGACGGCGCTTCTTACCACCAACAGTTCCATCACGGATATTGCTCTGGAATACGGCTTCAACGACAGCAACTATTTTAAGGACCTGTTCAAAAAAGTTTACGGAAAGTCTCCTCGGGAATATCGGAAAAATCCTGATTGACGCCAGATCTACCGTGCGTCTTCCTCAAGGAATCTTCTCCAGAAGTCCTCTTCCTCTGCATGCGGAACTTCTTCCCCCTCTGCGAAGCTCTGTAAATAATTTAACACTTTCTGGTACTGGGAAGGATCCGTAAATTCCATACGCCACAGATCCTCTCCTTCCTGTCCTTCGGTGAATTTCTTACACCAGATGCCATCTTCGCTAAAGCAGGTGATATACCAGGTCTTAGGGTCACTGCCCTCTTCCGTGGTTTTCACACTCTGGGCCAGGATACTATCCACCTCATCCGGCTCTTCTGCTGTCTCCGACATACCTGTCAGTTTCTCTTCCAGCCGTTCTACCTTTTCCTTTTCGATTTTTTCCTCCAGTGCCGCCCGGATGGCATCCTGCACACTGTCGAATTTCTCTAAGAAATGATCCCACTCCTTGATCGTAAATTCTTGATTGCCGATCTGGAACTTGGTATCCGTGTCTCCGTTCTGAAGCTTGTCGTAGATCTCCTGCATCTTCTCTTTGATCTGTGCCATGAGACTTAAATCCTCTTTTCCCGGCTCTCCGGCCGTCCCGGAAGGATCCGTTCCCGCTGCCTTGTCCGTGTCGGCGGTCTCCGATGCTTCCTCACTGTTATCCACATCATCGCCGTTCTCCATGTCATCCAGTTCTTTCTTCATCTGCTGGATCTTGTTATCCTTTGCCAGCGCCTCCAGGATCCGTTTCACATCCTCCGGCCTGAACATGCCGATGGCCTTGGACAGGGCATCAATGTTGTCCCGGTTCACCAGCAGGCTTCCGCCGCCGGACAACGGAATATTAATGCAATCCTCTTTATTGGTGGTATCCCCCAGTGTCAGGCGGTTGTGCTCATAATCACAGACGAAGGTCACCCCGTTGTATTCAATGACGCCGTCCTCAGCCATTTCTCCATAGGGCACCTTGTCCTTTCCCTCGATATGGCGAGCCAGCTGTACGCCGCGGGTCACCGGAGTCTTCACGGTGTTGTCTTCTTTTGCCAATTCCTCAATGCTCTCCGCGAAACGGGATTCTGTCGTCTCCGTCGCACTTCCCTGCGCACTCTGTACATCCCCTGCATTTACTCGCTTCTGTGCCTCATACACAAATGTCCTTCCGTAGCCGATTCCTGTTATTGCCATAATATCTCCCTCTCCGACAGCGATTACTGCCGCAAAAAGCGGATGGCTGCCTCTCTCAAGGCCGCCATCCGTAGCTTTTTCTCCATCCATGGTGTCTGTTTTTTCCTATATGAATAATATCGACACAGCCGGGGGAAACTTTATAGTACAAAACAATACAAAGCTAAAAATGCAAGCCATTACTTTTCGTAATCGCTCGCATTTCCTGTTTTCGTCACACTGACGGTTCGCCTTACAGTTTTCCGCCGTATACAGGGAAGCCGCTGTTGGCGCCGTAGCTTTCGATATGCTTGATTTTCCACGTTAGAGACATTTCTTACGGGATGGTTTTATCATAATACCTAAAGCTGACTTTAGGTCAATAGGGGTTTTGAGAAAAATTTTCTCTTGCGGCATCATTTTTCCTATGTTATACTGGAAAAAATAAAAACGAAATACAAATCAGGTAACTATGTCAGCGTGGACATCTTCGGATGTCTGCGCTTTTTATGTTGCCGGAACGCCTGATCAGACAAAGGAGGAAAATGTATATGGTAGAGTTCATTACGAATGTGAACAGTGCCGTCAATGGATTCGTATGGGGTGTCCCCATGCTGGTACTGCTGGTAGGTACCGGTATCCTGATGACGATCCTGACGAAATTTTTCCAGTTATCCCATCTGGGACACTGGTTCAAAAACACGGTGGGCGGCATCTTTCACGACAAGCATGTAACGAAACATACGGAGGCCGGAGATCAGTCCATTTCCCAGTTCCAGTCGCTGTGCACCGCATTGGCTGCCACCATCGGCACCGGTAATATCGTCGGCGTGGCAAGTGCACTGGTCGCCGGCGGTCCCGGCGCCATCTTCTGGATGTGGGTCGTAGCTTTCTTTGGCATGATGACCAACTACTCAGAAAATGTACTGGGCATCTATTACCGCCGCAGGAACTCCAAAGGGGAATGGAGCGGTGGTGCCATGTACTACTTAAAGGACGGTCTCGGCTCCTATAAGGGTTGCAAACAGATCGGTGCCGTACTGGCTGTGTTGTTCTCTGCTTTCTGCCTGTTGGCTTCCTTCGGTATCGGCAACATGAGTCAGGTCAATTCCATCGCAGCCAACATGACTTCCGCCTTTTCCATTCCCGCTACCGCCACCGGCATCGTTCTGGTGATCATCGGAGCTCTGGTCATTGTGGGAGGATTAAAGCGGATCGTTGCTGTCACCGAGAAACTGGTTCCTTTTATGGCCATCGCCTATGTCATCGGTGCGCTGGTGATCTTCTTCGCAAATATCGGTCACGTTGGGGCCGTATTCACCGCTATTTTCAAAGGTGCTTTCGGTCTGCGCGCTGTAGGCGGCGGTATCGTAGGCTCCGGAGTGAAGCTGGCTCTGACCTGGGGCATGAAGCGTGGTGTGTTCTCTAACGAAGCCGGTCTTGGTTCTTCTGTTATGGTACATTCCAGCTCCAACGTAAAAGAACCCGTACGTCAGGGTATGTGGGGCATCTTCGAAGTCTTCGCCGACACCATGGTCGTATGTACATTGACAGCTTTCGCAGTTCTGTCCTCCGGACTGATCGATCTGGACACCGGTGCCGTATTGGTGGATGTGTCCGGTTCCGCTCTGGTAGGTCAGGCTTTTGCTACCGTATTCGGCAGCTTCGGTCCCGCCTTCATCGCCATTGCGATCCTGCTGTTCGCCTTCTCTACTGTACTGGGCTGGAGTCACTACGGCTCCAAGGCATGTGAATATTTATTCGGTACGAAATCCACCATTGTCTACAAGGTTGCATTCGTACTGATGATCTTCATCGGCTGCACCATGAACTTAGGGCTTGCCTGGGATCTGTCCGATACCTTCAACGGTCTGATGGCGATTCCCAACCTGATCGGTGTCATAGCCCTGTCTCCCGTAGTGATGAAGATCACAAAAAATTACGTGGCACGTATCATTAAAAAAGAAGATGTAAAGCCCATGTTATCTGTCTTCCCCGAGATTCAGGAAGAGCAGGAAAAGGCTATGTAATTAAATTCAGGATCATACTTCTTCTCTGGTAATATTCTTCGCCCATTTGCCCTCGCGGTAATGCTTAATGACCCAGGGCCATTTGACGAATTCGTCGGTGCATAACAGGAAATAGACCCACAGCACCGGGAGTTTCAGTACAAATGCGGCGAAGAATCCCAGAGGGATCGCATAACACCACATATCGATCGTATCGCAGATCAGTCCGAACTTCGTATCTCCGCCGGCACGGAATACTCCGGCGATCAGCGCCGTATTCACGGCAGCGCCCATAATATAATAAGTATTGATGAGCAGCATATATTTCAGATAATGCATGGCAGTGTCATTCAATGTAGCAAACCGTAACACAAAGGGTGTAATTGCCAGTACGATCAGACCGCCTATAGCTCCGGCGATTACCGTCATCTTCAACATCCGGGAAGCGTAACTCTTCGACTTCTCCAGATTGCCTTGTCCCATAATATTTCCCAGCAATATGCTACCTGCACTGGCAATGGCAAAACAGAACACCGTACCGATATTGCGCACTACGACGACCAGTGAATTAGCAGCCACCGCATCTGTTCCCAGATGCCCAAGGATCACGGAATACATGGAAAACGCCACGCTCCAGGACACATCGTTTCCCAGTGCGGGCAGAGACAGACGCATGAAATCTTGTGTCAGCACCTTACTGTGAACGAACAGGTACTTCGGATGCAGTTTTACATTTTTGCTCAAGAAAGATACAATGAAACATGCCACCAGTTCCACCAGTCGGGACAGGGCTGTGGCAATGGCGACACCGGTAGCTCCCAGCTTCGGCATGCCGAACAGTCCGAAGATAAATGTGGCATTCAGAATGACATTCAATACGAAAGCCAGCATATTCAACGCCATACTGACCGTCACACGACCTACGCTTCGCAGGATGGAAAGATATACTTCCGTGATGCCCCAGCACAGGTATGTGATACCCATGATCCGCAGATAGGAAGCACCGATGGTGATCAGCTCCACATCCGAAGTAAACAGAAGCATCATCTTCTGAGGAAGGAAAAATGCAATCAGCGCAACAATACCTGAGATTGCCATAGAGAAACGAAGTGTGATTCCTTCTACAGTATGAATTGCTTCCAGGTTCCCCTTTCCATAATATTGGGCGCACAAGAGAGTGGCTCCCGTCCCCAGTCCGTAATATACCATAAACAGAACATTCGAAAAATTTGACGCCAGGGATACTGCGGATATTGCGGACTGTCCCACATAGTTTAACATAATGACATCCGCGGAATTCACCGCTGCACTGAGCAGATTCTGTATAATGATCGGGATGGTCAGTTTGAACATCTGTCTGTAAAAATCGTCTTTTTTCATTGCATCTATTTTCATGGTATTCCTCGCAATTTTGTGTTTTTTATTCTCTACATGCCTAATTTCGTTTTTCGCTACCTACGCATGTGTTTTTCCTGCCGGCATACATACCTGATTTCGTTTTTCGCTTTCTACGCATGTGTTTTCCCTGCCGGCATACATACCTAATTTCTTTTTTTAGTTTCTACGCATGTGTTTTCCCTGCCGGCATACATACCTAATTTCTTTTTTTAGTTTCTACGCATGTGTTTTCCCTGCCGGCACACATGCCTAATTTCCTTTTTTGTTTCCTACGCATGTGTTTTCCCTGCCGGCACACATGCCTGATTTCCTTTTTTGTTTCCTACGCATGTGTTTTCCCTGCCGGCACACATACCTAATTTCCTTTTTTGTTTCCTACGCATGTGTTTTCCCTGCCGGCACACATACCTAATTTTTTTTGTTTTCTACGTATGTGTTTCTTTGACAATTATACATACTCCAATCTTTTTTTCAAGCTTTATGCATGTATTTCATGATACCAGGGTCAAAAAGTCTAAGCCAACATGAACTTGCTCATAAGTGGGTGAAAGACCTTGAGTAGTGTGCTATGTGCCAGTGGCACATGTCTAGCACGGACCGAAGCGGAGCGGAGAAGTGGTAGTGCGTAGCACAAAGCAATCCGTAGGTATCAAAGTCGGGGGACTTTTGACCCCGACATCATTTCATAGCATTATTACCTTAATAATTAAAAAATCCGGGAGATGAACCATCCCGGATTTTTAAAGCTTTGTATTGTCTGTATTGCCCGCAAGCAGTCTCGCTGACTTTATGCTATGATTATTTCATATACGATTTTTTCGTGCTTCGCACTCTCAAATTACCACTTCCAGTCGGCGGCCTCCATCTGAGTGGCTTTCATATGCCGGTAAATGCCGTCTTTTGCTTCCAGTTCGGCGGGCGTTCCCTGCTCTGCCACCACGCCGTCCTTTAATACAACAATCTTGTCTGCGTCCGCCACGGTACGCATGCGGTGTGCAATGATCATAACGGTCTTATTGCGGATCAGCTTGGAGAGAGCCTCCTGAATCAGTGTCTCGTTATCTACATCCAGAGAAGCGGTTGCCTCATCCATGAGGATGATGGGAGCGTCCTTTAAAAAGGCTCTGGCAATGGAAATTCTCTGTCGCTCACCGCCGGACAGTTCCGAACCGTTCTCACCGATCATAGTCTGCCAGCCGTTTGGAAGCTTCTCCGCGAACTCATCGCAATGCGCCAGTTTTGCTGCAGCCAGCACTTCTTCGTCCGTAGCATCCTGCTTGCCGATACGTATATTTTCCATCACCGTATTATTGAACAGCGTCACATCCTGGAACACGATGGCGTACAGAGACATCAGTGTCTCCGGATCGATGGTGGAAATGTCCATGCCGCCCACGGTGATCTTACCTTTATTGATATCCCAGAACCGGGAAGCCAATCTGGACACGGTGGTCTTACCGCCGCCGGAAGGTCCGATCAGTGCGGTGACTTCGCCCTGTTTCGCCGTGAAAGTGACATCGCGAAGTACGGTATTCTGACTGTCATAGGAGAATCCCACATGAGAAAATGCAATGTCATAGCCCTTGGGATCCATGGTGTCAGCACCGGTCTGGATCTCATGGGACAGGATCTCGTCAAGACGGTCACACTGCACACTCGTACTGATAATAGCTGCCAGATTCTGCAGTGCCACCTGAAGGGGATCATACATTCTGGATACCAACAGGAGGAATACGAAGAAGGTCAGGATATCGATCTCCCCCTTTACCAATAATACACTGCCGGTCAGTGCCACTGTGGCGATACCCAGTTTTAAAATCATTTGTGCACTTCCCACAAATACTGCTGTTCCAAGCTCCGTCACCAGTGCATGTTTTTCCACGGCACGGATCTTGCCCTCTAAGCCTTCCATGTACTCAGCCTGTGCATTATTGGCCCGCAGATCACGTACCGTTTCGAGGCATTCCTGAATGCCGTCCGCACAGTCCATTTTTAATTTCATCTGCTTCTTACTTAAGCTCTTCTGTACCCTGCCGGAACATCCCACAATGAGGAAAGACACAGGCAGTACCCACAGTGCTGCGATCGCCATTCTCCAGTTTAGGAAAAAGGTACCCACAGCGATCAGGGTAGTGGAGATACAGGAGCCAACCAGTTCCGGAATGAAATGGGAGGATGCGGTCTCCATGGTGGCACAGTCCGCCATAATGGTGCTGGTCAGATCGGACAGATCCTTTTTCCCGAAGAAAGACAGCGGTATCTTACGCAGCTGCTCTGCCAGAGCAATTCTGCGCACGCCGCTCTCCACATAAGTTGCCAGGAACGTGGCACGATACTGCACCAGTGTCGTCAGGGCGATCAGAAGAAGACAGAGTATGCAGCCCACAATGTAGAACACACCTCTGCCTGCCATGGTGCCCTGTAAATAATCTCTTACCAGAAAATACAGCATCCATACCGGGAACATCAGTACCAGATTGGAAATCGTAACAGATACGAACGCTTTCATCATGTCCTTCGCACCTTTTTCGGAAAGTGCGTATTTATGCTGCAATTTTGCCTGTAAACTACTCATTCTATTTCTCCCCCTTTCCTACTTTCCAGCTGACGGATTTGTTGTACTCCTCCCACATATGGGCATACAGTCCACCCTGCGTAAGCAATGCTTCATGGGTTCCCTGTTCCACGATTCCGCCATCCTTCAGGACGCAGATGCGGTCGGCATCCACGACAGAGGAAAGTCTGTGGGCGATCATGATCACGGTCTTGCCTGCGGAAAGCTTCGTAAACGCTTTCTGCACCTTTGCCTCATTGTCCGGGTCGGCAAAGGCGGTAGCCTCATCCAGAATCAGGATCGGCGCATTTTTCAGCATGGCCCTGGCAATGGACAGACGTTGTGCCTCACCGCCGGACACATAAGTGCCCTGACTTCCGATCACAGTATCCACACCATTCGGCAGCTTTGCAATGATATCCTCACACTGGGCATTTTTCAGTGCTTCCATAACTTCCTCTCTGGTGGCATCCTTTTTGCCCATGCGGACATTGTCATATATGGACATTTTCAAAAGCTTACTGTCCTGAAATACGAAGGACACCATATCCATCAGCTGTACAGAAGGAATCTCCTTCACATCCACACCGCCGATGCAGACCTTTCCTTCCGTGGTATCGTAAAAGCGGGCGATCAGGCTGGCCAGAGTGGTCTTACCGCCACCGGAAGGGCCTACGAAAGCCACATGCTCCCCTTCTTTTATATCGAGATTGATCTGATGCAAAGCATCTCTTCCCGCATTTTCATAGCGGAAGGATACATTTTGTAACGCAATGGAATAATCCTTGATGTTCTGTTCTTTTTCTGCTTCCGGCAGAGGCTTCCTGCTTAAGATATCTTCGATTCTGTTCAGGGAATCTTCCACGAGCATTTTATTTTCTCCGCTGTATGCGATCTTATTTAAGGTCACTGTTAATACTGGAGTGATAATGATGTAGAACAGAAGGTTGATCAGCACCGCAGGATCCCCGCTCGCTCCGCCGAACCAGTAAGCGGCACCGATCAGAACAGCAAAGATCGCATTGATCAGTGTGGTAAAGCCTACCATGGGCCACATCAGTTCTTTGGTATAGGCGATGGTCCATTTTTCATATTTTTTAATAGAGGTCTGAAACCGCTTGAAAGAAAATACCGACTGTCCGAAGGTCTTCACCACAGGGATACCACGGACATATTCCACAGCTTCGCTGGACATTTCCTCTAACGCATTCTGGTACTCTTCCATCTTATCCTTCATACGCTGTCCGGTCATTGCACCCATGATGAGAAATGCAAATACCACGGGTACCAGACTTAACAGCCCCAGTTTCCAGTCAAACACCACCAGTAATACCAACAGTCCCACAGGTGTTGCCATTGCCCCTGCCTTATCCGGCATCTGGTGTGCCAGATAGGTCTCGGTGGCTGCGGTGGACTCGTTGACGATCTTGCGGATCTTACCGCTGCCCTCACTGTCCATGAATCCCATGGGCAGCGTCAGAATATGACGCATCAGCGTGCTTCGCATATTCGCCTGCACGTGGAAGGCTGCAATGTGGGAGCACAACAGTGCGCAGATATAAATGCTCATGGAAAGCAGTGCAAATCCCACGGCACTCCATCCAAGCCCCGACAGATTCTGCGCCTTGCTATAATCCGGCGCTGCCAGCACCACTTCCTGCATGATCCGCCATATGTAATAGAACGGCAATAATGCGATCAGGGCACTGGCGGCAGACAGGATCCACGACGCAATGGTCAGATACTTGTAGCTGCCCGCATAGGTAAACAGCTTCTGCATAGTACTTTCTTTTTTCATGTGATTTTTTCCCTCTTTCCCTTTATGCTTTTTGTCATAACACTGCTTATTTTGAATTAGCCAAGACTAACCGCATCGGTTTTTATAAGACTGCCTCAGCTTTCAGAAGCAGTCTTTTCGTTTCAGATTTTCCGGGTATTTCGGAGACTTAGTCTTCCCATTACCCCAGCTTTATGATGGCACCCCAGCCACCATAATGATATTTCTCCAGCATGTGGAGGTATTTTCTAGCGGTATCCCTGTCCATGCGGTGACGGACAACTTCAAACATACTGTCGAACATGGCTCTCGCTGTGATGTGTACGAACTCCTCCGTAATTTCACTGCCGTCCTGCAGGGACGCCGTCGCCTCCATATATTTGTAGGTGTACTCCGTCTCGATCTCCACCAGATGTTCCACAAAGTCCTGGTACCTGGTACCGTAGGACGCATCCAGCAATAGCTGGAAATCCTCAAAGTGATCGTAGACATAATCCAGCATTTCGTCCATTCCGGAAGCTACATACGTCTCCATCACTTTCGGCTGGACCTCTGCCTCCCTGGCATGAAATTCTTCCTGCGTCTTCAGAAATATCCGGGTCAACCCCTCTGCCGCAGGCTCCACAATGGCACCAAACAGTCCTTCCTTATCCCGGAACCTGGAATAGATGGATCCGGTAGTAGTGTCCGCCTTCGCCGCGATGGTCCGCAGGGATGCTTCGGAATATCCCTTCTCCAGGAATTCTTCCTTGGCGCAGGCGAGAATTTTCTCTGAAACTCCTTCGATCGGTTTTGTCACTTTTTCCTCCAAAAATTTATAACAGTGTTATATAACACTGTTATAAATATAAACACATTCTATTTTTCTGTCAAGAGGGGAAAACTTATTTTAAAGTTCAGCCCGCACCATCGTGCACACCCGGTCCGCCAGTTCGATGGTGGAGGGTCTGTGGGCGATCATGAGGATCGTCTTCTGTCCCTGGAGGTTCCGCAGGGCTTCGTTGACCGCCTGTTCCGACTCGTTATCCAGTGCCGAGGTTGCCTCATCCAGCAGGATGATGGAAGTATCTTTTAAGATTGCTCTGGCAATGGCAATCCGCTGTCTCTGCCCGCCGGAGAGATTGTTGCCCCGCTCGCCCACCGTGGTATCATACCCTTCCGGGAATTCCATGATAAAGTCATGGGCATGCGCCTGCATTGCCGCTTCTCTGATCTCTTTCTCTGTGGCATCCGGTCTTCCCATACGGATATTCTCCGCAATGGAGCCCTGGAACAGGTACGGCTCCTGGGGGACATAGGCGATCTGACGGCGCAGGTCTGCCAGGTCACTCTCCCGCATAGACATTCCGTTGACACAAATATCGCCTTCTCCTAAGGGATACAGTCCCAACAGAAGCTTGGAGAGGGTCGTCTTGCCGCAGCCGGATGCTCCGGTGATGGCAACACATTCTCCCTTTTTCACCTCTAAGGTAAAATTGCGGAGCACGTCTTCTTCTCCGGTGTAAGAAAAGCGGATGGTCCGGATCTCCACGGCATTGGGTGTCTGCATTCCCTGCATGGTCTGTACTACGGTTGTCTCTGCCTGTGCCGGTTTGGTCTTCTGCCCGGCATGCGTCTCTGCCTGCGCTGTCTCCGCTATCCGTTCGTCGCCGTTCTCCCGATACCAGTTTGCCGGCTCCTTGACCTCATCGAGGAAATCAAAAATATTCTGAGCGTTGGCGAGACATCCCACCAGCTCCGGAATGTACTTTCCGATCTGTAAAAACTGGAATGAGAAGGAGGCATACATGGTATAGATCGCCGCCAGCGCTCCCAGGGTGGTGTATCCTTTATCCACATAATAGACTCCCAGCATTAAAAATACTAGGGAGCACAATAGCTCAAAGCCCTTGCTGCTGCCCTCCAGGCAGGCGGTATATAATGTCTTGCGCCCATACTTTTTCTCATAACGGTGATTCTCTTCCCGGAACTTCGCCACGGTCCCCCGTCCGCCGGAAAACATCCGCACCTGCTCCATTCCCTGCAGCATGTCTGACAGTCTGTTGGTCATGGCGGTGTTAATTCCGGACAATTCTCTGCTGATGCGGTGCATGGGATTTAACAATAACAACTCGATTGCCATCATCACGCTGTTGACCGCCAGCAGGCACATCGTCAGCTGCCAGCTTAGCAGAAACATCGGCACCAGATACGCCACCACCTGTAAAAAGGGCATGACCACTCTCCGCAGTCTGGAGCCGTAGATATCTCCCATTTTGGTAAGATCGTATGACACCTTGGAGACGATCTCGCCGCTGTGATGTTTTTCATAATAGCTGTATGGCAGGCTCATCTCCGCATCCAGCACCTTCTCCGACAGGTCACCATAGACTCTTTTTGCCTCCACGTTGTAACGGATCGTTGCCACACGGTAGATCAACAGGGATATGACACCTACTGCCACGATGACTGCGATGGAATAGCCCAGTCTCTCATATTCGCCGGTCTGTGCGATGTCCACCACACATTTCATCAGCAGAGAACTCATGATGCCGAACAGTGCAAATGTCACGCTCATCACGAAGATGGAACCGAGATAGACAAACCGCTTTTTCCCCATGACACGCATGGATCGGATAAATAACTTATAATTTTCCATGGTCTGCCTCCTCTCCGTACATTGCCGCATAGACGCCGCCCTGTTGTAACAATTCCGCATGGGTGCCGCATTCCGCGATCCGCCCCTGCTTCAGCACATAGATCCGGTCCGCATTCTGCACCGTGGACAGTCTGTGGGCAATGGTGATGCAGGTTCTGCCTGCCATCACCGTGCGAATCGCCTCCTGGATCCCGCTCTCCGTCTCCACATCCAGTGCGGATGTCGGCTCATCCAACAAAAGTACCGGCGCATCCTTCAGGATCGCTCTGGCAATGGCAAGGCGCTGTTTCTGTCCACCGGAGAGAATGGCACCCCGTTCTCCCACCATCGTCTCATAACCTTCGGGCAATGTCTGTATGAAATCATGAATCTGCGCCTTTTTGCAGGCTTCCACGATTTGTTCTTTCGTCGCTCCCGGCTTGCTGTAGGCGATGTTCTCCGCGATGGTCGTGGGGAACAGGAATACATTCTGGGAAACCAGCGCGATCTGCTCCCGCAGGGCTTCCCGGTTCCATTCCTCGATTGGTCTGCCAAAGATCCGGTATTCTCCGCCCGTTTTTTCATAAAATCCGCACAGAATGCGGAAGATCGTGCTCTTTCCACCGCCAGACTCACCTACAAACGCGACATTTTCTCCCTTTTTTACAGAAAACGTAAGCCCCTGTAATACCGGCACATTTTCATGATAGGAAAAATCCACCTTTTCAAACGCGATCACGTTCTCTACCGCCCGGGGCGCTGCATCCGCGCATCCTTCGCCGGAGGGTTCCTCCTCTGCGGACAGGATCCTTTCCACACGGTCCACACTGACCATTCCCGCAGAAGCATCCACCATGGCAAAGGGCAGTCCGGTATAGGCATCCACGAATTTGCTCAGGATCATGATAAATCCTACCAGTCCGCCCAAACTGACCACTCCGCGGCTCACCAGCCATACGGCATAGACGGCACTGATAATGTTGGGAAGCCACTGGATCAGCTTTCTTACAACGATGGCGGTGTTGGTGATCTGGGTACGCTTCTCCTCATTCTCCACCAGTTCCACCGACGCTTTGTGCATCTTTTTGCGGAAGACCTCTTCGATGCCGAAGGAACGCAGTACCAAAATGCCGCTGACCGCATCCTGGGCGATCTGCGCCATCACGTCTGTCTTCTGTCTGTAGTTCGCCTGCAGACCACGGATCCGTTTTACCAGCTTCCCGGCGATCCAAAAGATCAGGGGATAGGTGATCAGGATAACTGCCAGTAATCCCAGATTCGTCTCTCCGATGTAGACCGCATAGGTAAAAATACCGATGAAGCTGGCGATCATGTCCGGCAGCACGGTCTCTAAGAAGCTGGCGATCTCCCCCAGGTCTCCGATGACTTTGTTGAGCAGCGTGGCGGAATAGTTCGCATCAAAATATTTATATTCCGTGCGGTACAGTTTTTCTCCTACCAGGTCTCTATACTCCGTACAGACTTCCACCGCATACCGGCTGGCTGCCGCACTCTGCAAGAAAGCCGCTATGGTTCCCACCACCGTGTAAATCAAAAATTGCAGCAGAAAGCTGCCAAACAGGACTTGCCTGCCTGACAGCATTTCATCGATCACGCCGCTGATGATTTTATTTCCCTGTACCAGGATCACACTGACCGCCAGTGCCAGAATCGCTTCTGCCAGAAGCAGTGCGCCGTGTCGTATCATACAGCCTGTGAATACCTTCTTATTATGCATACGCCCCCCCGTTGTCTTTTGTTCGTAATTTTAATAATACTATATATTATAAATTACCATTTTATAAAATACAAGTTTGACATTTTATAAAAGTAATGTTATCATAATTTTAGAAAAGGTGCTACTGATGACGGTTCACCTGATTTATATGAGAAAAAATGACTGCTCAACTTGTCAGGTTAGGGGCGGTCATTTTTTTGTGGTCTTATCACTATTAGAACCAATCGAATAGCCAAGACCCAAACAGGTTAAGCATAGTCCTCCTTTCCAAGATTTCCCATATGGGATGATCTATGTAATCAGAGCTATCAACTCTCCGCAAAAAGTGAACCGCCATTCACGTCAACGTGAAGTAGCACCTTAAGGCTAACGCCCATATACATTATATAGAACATTTGTTCTGTCTGTCAACTTATTTATTGTTAGTATTCCTTTTCCTATTTCTGTACAGTAAATTCTATGGGAGATGCCACCTTACTGTAGATGTCCCATTCTTTTATATACTCCTCTTCGGTGCTTTCCACAGTCTGTCCCTGATCGTCCAGCCGGTAATAAGTCGCATTACCGTTCTCATCATAGACTTCTGTGTTGGAACGGGCAAGTCCCAGCTTTCCGCTAGCAGCATCGATCACATACACTTCAATGCTGTGCCCTGAGGTCACGTAGATTCCATCTGCACCACTGCTTAGCGGATATGCCGTTCCGCCGCTCTCTAAGCTACCCAGCTTCTCCGGCGCTGCATCCGCTCCCACACGGTAGACATCACAGGAGATTGCATAGGTATGATCTCCGTCCTGATAGGATCCATCCGATACCAGGAAAATGGATGTACCGTCCATTTCCATCTGTGCATAAGCAACATACCCTTTTGCGGCAAAGAAACCGCTGTAGGAACTGTTCTCCACATAGATCCAAGTGGTATTCTCCTGCTTTGCGGTGTCCAGTCCCGCCGCAAGCGACTCCTGTTGTGCTGCAAGTGATTCCTTCAGTTGTTCCACCTCTTCCTGTTTTGCGGCCGCCTGCTCCAGCGCCGCATTCGTTGCCGCATCAGCTTCGCTGCTCCCCGCTTCGTTGGTCAAAACAACTGTCGTTCCGTCCTTCGGATTCGTCAGAAAACATACCGCCACGATCACGCATACCACGACTGCCGCCAGCAGGATCCAAAAGGACGGTTTCTTATAATTCAATACTTCTTTCACTCTCTTTTTCACCCCTACTTCCCCAAAGGCAAGCGGACATACCGTCACCAGCCGCCTTTGCATACTACAGGAAAGCAGTGCATAGGAGTAGCTTTTACGTTCTTCCAGCGTAAGGTCTCTCACCGCGCTTTCATCACATGCCAGTTCCAGATCCCGGCAGAACAGAATATATGCCACCCAGACAAACGGATTGTACCAGTGGATCATAAGGAGTACAAAACCGAGCGGTTTCCACCACTGGTCGCCCCGGCGCAGATGTGCCTGTTCATGAGCGATGACATAGGGAAGCTGTGCTTCCTCCATGCCGGAGGACAGATATATCTTAGGTCGGAACAGCCCCAGAATAAACGGAGACTTCACCTGATCGCAAATCCAGAGATTGTCCCGCAGCCATATCGCCTCACTTACCTGTCTTCGTACCCGCAGATAACTGTATACGGCATACCCAAGCATTACGATCACACCGATCAACCATAGAATGCTTCCCACAGACAGAATCTGCTGGAACAGTTCGCCTCCAAAGCCTGTTGCCACTGTCCCGGCACCTGTCGGGATTCCTGTCAGCCCTGCTGCCCCGGCGCCTTCAATCACATTTTGTGTAGGATTACCCACTATGACCGGTGTCTGTGCAAGCGTCAGATCCGCCGCACTGCCGTAGCGATTCTGCATCCGGAAGACTCCCGGCATCAGGCTGAACCGGCTCTCCGGCACATAAGGACACACCAGTCGTAAGGCTGCAAATCCCCACAGCACACAGTTCACCCACTTCGGTGCCTGTCTTAACAGAAGTCTGAGAAACAATACGATCAGGATCAGCCATGCCGCGCCGATGCTCATCGTAAGTAATGTTACAAAAATACGAATCATTCTATTCTCCATTCCAACACCAATCGTCAATATAAGTACCAACGAAAAACGTGTTTTTCCGTGTAAAACTTAGAACTTCTTTACGATAGAGCCCTTGCTCTGAGTGATTAGAAGTTCTTTTCACACTGCTCCCCCTTCCGCTTCATCGATCATCTTGCGGATCTTCGCCGCCTCCTCTGCGGTAAGCGACCGGTCTTTTGTAAAGGCCGCAAGAAACGCAGGCAGAGACCCTTCAAAGGTATCCTCCACAAACTGTCTGCTCTGCATCGCATAGAACTCTTCTCTGGAGATCAGGGAAGTCACCGTCCCGTTGTCATTGCGAAACAGACCCTTGTCACACAGTCTGCGCAGTACATTATGCGCCGTGGTGCGCTTCCAGTGAAATGCTTCCTCCGTCAGCTTTACCAGTTCCGAAGAAGACACCGGTTCATGCTCCCAGATCATATCCGCATATCGTGCCTCGATCACACCCAACTGAATTTCTGCCATGTTGTTTCCTCCTATTACTGTTTTCCTGATTACATAGATTTCTTTTGATCTTCTTATTTTACTTTTGCAAAAGTAGAGAGACCACATGTTGTGGTCTAATTATAGACTACAGCATGTGGTCTCCATTATCAAGCATATCTTCTATCAAAAATTACCGCTGGATATCATATGTTTCCGGCCAGCCTGCCCGTTCTCCCCTCTCGATCTCCCTCTGGATTCGCTGGTAGATATATAGATTTTTGTGTTCAAGATCAATCAGCTGCAGCATTTCCTCATCTGTCAGGGCACGCTCCGGGTAGTAAAACTGTGCGTCTGCAATACAGTAAGCAAGTTCCTGTCCGTCATATTCTTTTGGGAATGTGATCACTGTAATGGTTGTCTCTGTATAGGCATTTTCCTGTTCGTACTTTTCCGTCCACTCTTCATAACGGATCTGTTCCTCCGGTGTCAGGTCACGGCTGTCCACTCCCCAGAGATCCACCGGCGCGGAAGAAAGCATTGCATACAGTTCATCGATTTCCGCATCCGACATCTGTTCATAACGGTCAAAATAGGACAGGTCGGAATATTTCTGCTGCCATATTTTTTCCTGTATACTGTAATCCAGTTTGTGGATATATTCGATGACTTCCAGCCATTCCTCTTCGGTGACAGTGGTATTCGGCAGATAAATGAGACAGCCATATTCTTCCCCGGGGGTGCTCCGGGCAGCTACACCTGTGCCGGAATAGTTCTCTTCTTCGGCTAATTCATGAAGCTGTCCCGCAGGATATTTGCCATCCTCTTCATATTCCCGGGTCAGCTGCTCATATACACTCTGTTCTCTTGCCGTCAGTTCTCTGTTAAATTCCGCCTGAACACTGCCTTGTCCTGCCACCATCTCCAAGTGTCCCAATTCTTCCGTCCCGATGTCAGTCATGCGCTCTGCCAGATAGCGGCGGTATCCCATGATTCCGGCGGCGGTGGCGGATACTGCTGTGACAGAAAGTATCACCACAGCTAACAGGATGCCTGCTGCGCGGGGGAATCTCTTGCCCGTCAATTGTTTTTCCTGCGCTGCCTGTTGTCTGATCTGTACATAGGCTGCATCCGCCCTATCCAGTACGATCTGTGGAAGTTCTATCTCTATTTCATTCATCGGTCTCATTTTCTTCCGCCTCCTTCCTCTGTCTCCGCATAATATCTCGCCAACTGCTCCCGCCCTCTGGCGAGCCTTGTGCGCACCGTACTGTCGGGAAGCTGCAGTAATTTTCCGATTTCTGCTGTCCGCAGTCCTTCTGCATAAAACAGTACCACGATCAGACGATATTTCTCATCCAGTCCCTGCAAAGCTTCCTTCCATTCCAGATTGGCCTCCGCCTCTACTGTACTCCCCGTTTCCTGCTCCGGCAATTCCTCCACGCAGACCATCCGCCTCCCCAGGCGCAGGATATCCTTGCATTTATTGATCAGAATACGGATCATCCAGGTCTTGAAATACCGATTTTTCTGCAACGTGTCTATTTTCTCCCAACAGGTGAGAATCGTCTCCTGTATGGCATCCGCAATATCCGCATCCTGCGACAGGATTGCACTGGCCGTACGGTACATATCCTGTTCATGAAGCTGCATCAGCTCCGTGAAAGCATCTGGATCCCGTTTTTTTGCCCTGCGCACCAATTGTTCTATCTCTCCCATATGCCTCGTCCTTTCTTCCTCATAAGTATACGTCTTATGACTATTAGACGGAAGAGTCTGTGAAAATGTCCCAGGGATAAATAACAAAATCTAATTTTTACCTTAGAAAAAACTTTTCAGCCTATTCCGGGTCAAAGTTCTATTTTGCTATATATAGTCCGTTTAATTTTCTTTTTATTCCTCTGACTACTAAATATGGTATTGTGCACTTTTTTGTTGTGGAATTGTATACGAAATATTAGAATTGAAACGCACTACTCTGCATGATACACTTCTTGAGAAGCAACCGTGTTGCAAGGTGGTAGCCTCCCGGCTTATTTTTCTAACTAAGAAGGGAGGTGGTGCTAATGGATATGTATGAAGTATTAAACCTGTTGTTTTTAGGTGGTACATTTCTCATTGCGCTGCTTGCCTACATAGACAGTAGGATAAACAAGCGAAAATAAATAAACCTACCTTGTCACTTGGCCAGTACAGGTAGGTTTACTATCACCACCGGGAGGCTAACCACTTGTGGGCGGCTGCTTCTCTCTATGTTTTGATTATAATATCTTTCTTTCTTTCTTTCAAGTCCTATTTAAAAACATTTCCAACCGCTTACGGTCTCTGTCCCATAGCACCTTCCAGTGTCAGGGTCTCACCGCTCATATACTTGAAGTCGGGAGAAGCCAGCTGTACGCAGACGCGGCCGATCTCCTTCTCCACGTCGCCGTAATGTCCCATAGGAGGCATCTTGACGTTTGCCTTGAAAGCATCGGGATATGCCTGCTCGAATTTCTCCAGCTGTGCGGTCCATGCCAGAGGACATACAACGTTGACATTGATGCCATCGGGACCCCACTCGGTAGCTGCGACTCTGGTCAGTCCGCGGATACCTTCCTTGGCCGCCGCATAAGCGCACTGTCCGAAATTACCGAAGAGACCTGCTCCGGAGGCAAAGTTAATAACAGAACCCTTGGTCTCCTTCAGGTAAGGATAGCAAGCCTTCATATAGTAGAATGCTGCATACAGACCGGAATATACCGCCAGGTCAAACTGCTCGGTGGTATGATCTGCGATGGTTACGCCGGAAGCGGAAGCCTGGGCATTGTTGATCAGTACATCGATCCTTCCGAAAGTGTCAATCGCCTGCTTCACCACATTCTGTACGATTGCTTCATTGTCTGAACCAGCGCTGACATCTGCCTGTACGGGAAGTACCTTGATACCGTACTTTGCCTCCAGTTCTTCCTTCGCATCCGTCAGCTTCTGTACATTGCGTCCGGTCAGTACAAGGTTCGCACCCTCTTTGGCATACGCCGTTGCGATACCGTAACCGATGGAACCGCACTCCCCATTACTTAAGACCGCTCTTCCTCCGCCGGTGATGATTGCTGTCTTTCCTGTTAAAAATCCCATAAAATACCCTCCCTTTCTTGTTTTTATCTATTTCCTTACTTTTAATTCATTATAGCATAATTATAAGCGCTTTACCTGAGAAAAATACTCACCAATATTCCTATGATTCCGCCAATAATGAAAGTAGCAGGAATGCCGTACGCATCCTTTTTTGTCATCCGATCCCACTCAATCCGCGAAGGTGTCATCTTCGTATGGCACATGCTCTGATAGCAGAGATAAATATGTCTCCAACGACACAGATACCCCACCAGATTATAGATTCCATCCAATAATATTCCCACTGCCAGTACAAACAGCATTGTAATTCTCCCCCGGTAGAAGTCTGCCAGCGCTCCTGCTATCAGAATCAATACCGGATAGCCATAACGATCCAAATATGCCAAAATGTACATTACTGTCGTAGAATAACTGCGTTCCGGCTTCTTCTCAACGATCACTTCCGTGCACCCCCAGTCGCTCTGCCTCCTGCAGGAACCTGACTTCGATCTCTCCCGGCGTATGCTCCGCCAGATCCGGTACGGAAAAAAGTTTCGGCACTTCTCTGTTCTCTTCGCCATGAAGCAATGTCTTCAGTTCCAGTTCCAGAATCTCATCGTCAATCTGTTTCCAGCGGCGGTTCTCCTCTTCCGTCAGATCATCCAGTCCGAAATGTGTAAGGATCGTTCCCATGATCTTACTTTCAATCTCCAGATAATTGGTCAGATAGATCTTCACCGGGCGGATGATATCCGATATATATCCCTCGCTGGCATCATGGAGCAGACAGGCGAGCTGCTGCCTCTTAGACCACCCTCTGGCTTTCGCTTCCGCAGCACAGTTGAGCGAATGCTGTCCCACCGAATAAAAATAGGTCAGCTGTCCGCCTCCCCGGCATAATAAGCTCAAAGCATGGGCGATATCTTCGATATAGACATCTCCCGGTGTCATCTGCATGGGATCAAACTTTCTGCCAGAATATGTAGTCATGGTGTTCATAAGTGTCGCTCCTTATTTCTCCGCGCGGATCAGGTTCTTATAGAATCTGACAGCTCCGGGCAGACAATTATACTCAATATTTTCGTTCAATCCATGCATTCCCTTCATCTGTTCCGGTCCGTAGACTACCGGTGCAAAACGGATACAATTCCTGCAGATCGGCTGGTAAAACTGTGCATCGGTCGCACCCGTCATCACATAAGGGCTGGAAGGCAGTCCCGGGAAAGTATCCGCGATGGTCTGCTCCACCAGATGGAATGCTTCTCCGTGAATATCCACAGGCGGCGTATAATCATTAGCATGCAGCACTTCGGTCTCCAGACCGTATTTACCTGCTACTTTTTTGATGATCTCCAGGCTCTCTTTTTCCCCCTGATGAGGAATAAAACGCATGTTAGCGCCCACATAGGCTTCCTGAGGCAGCACATTATAGGCATCGGAGCCCTTCTGCACCGTGAAAGCGATCGTCGTCTTAAGCATTGCACCTGCCTGGGCACTGATCGCAGGCATGACCGCTTTTAATACCGGTCCGAACAGCCACACATTACCGAATACCAGCTTCATTCCAAATCCGGCATAGGGAGCCAGTTCTGTGAACATCGCCGATACCTCCGGCAGCAGCTTTTTCCGGAACGGGGAATGCGTCTCCACCTCATTGACAAAAGCGGATAATCTGGCAATGGGCGTTCCCTTTGACGGGGCGCTGGCATGACCACCGTTGCTCCGTGCGGTGAACTTCACATCTGCCTTGCCCTTTTCAAATACGCCTACCATTGCAAAATTGCCATGGATGCCGCCGATGGGTTCGGTGATGATCGCACCGCCCTCATCACATACCAGGAAAAGTTCGATCCCTCTGCGCTGCAGCTCCGCAACGATCTTCGGTGCACCGTCCCCACCCCACTCTTCCGTACAGGAACTTGCCAGATAGACATCAGTGGGTGGTACGAAGCCCTCTGCCAACAATTCTTCCACTGCCTGGAAAAATGCCATCACAGAGCATTTGGTATCGGACGCGCCTCGCCCCCATACCTTTCCTTCCGCAATATCTCCGGAAAAAGGTGCATGGATCCACTCACCCTCCGCCGGCACTACGTCCTGGTGGCTCATGAGCAGGATCGGTTTTTCAGAGTTTTTTCCTTTCCAGTAAAATAACAGATTCCCATCGATCTCTGTCTTCTCCAGCTTCTCATGTACCAGAGGGAACAGTTCCTCCAGCACCTTATGGAAGCCTAAGAATTTCTCCACCTCTGCCACGTTGGCATAGGAGGTGGTGTCATATTGGATCATTTTCGACAGCTTCTCCGCCAGTGCCAGCGCTTCCTCCTCCGGTTCGTCTGCCACATAAGTCGAAGTCTTCGACGGCATCAGCAGGGTGCGGAGCACCGCGATCAACAGCAGTACTATAATAACCGCAACCACTGCAAGTAAAATGAAACCTATATATTTCATATTTTCCTCTTTTCCGGGCGCTACCTTCTATTACTCACATAACCCGACAGGTTTGGCCCCTTTTCCATTCATCTGTTTTCTGTCCGTATAGTCTTCTGACTATTCAGCCCCGGCATTTACACTATTGGGGGCATTTTGTCTATTCCGGACTCTGTGTATTCTTTTTCCGGAACAGCAGATATGCCACACCGATGGCAATCGCGCCGGAAGGAACGATCATAAAGCTGGTGGAGCCGATCAGGGACGGTACCAGAATGAACAACAGGCTCATGAGGATCAGCGGCAATGCAGCGATCTTCATATTTTTCCGGTAATATTTGTACGCCATGGCACCGAACAGCGCCGGAACCACATTTTCAAAAGCCGGCTGCAATACTTCACTCTGTAGCACGGGCTGCAGCGGCACCATCAATAACACGCCCAGTGCCAGGACGAGGATTGTCACCAGTGAAGATGTGGCGATGGAGATCGTGGAGATGATCTCATTTTCCGGGGTTCCTGTCTTCGCTCCTACCATGTCTCTCGCATTGACCGCGCAGGGGATCTTCATATTGATCAGGTTACCGGTGATAAATGCCAGGTATCCGCCGCCGGCTCCCAGCATCGGTGTGTAGATCAAAAACTCCGCGATGCTGCTGACCAGCCATACGATTCCCACAGAGAGGAACCCCTTGCCGACAGCCCCCAGATCCGGATACGCACCTAAAAGCTTACCGATGAGAAACGGTGCTCCCACTAACATCACCAGCGTAATGATACTCACAGTCCGCCCGATGACATGTGTTTTCTTCGTGTAGGCCTGCCAGGTATCCGGAGTCTGCCCGGTCTGTTCCTTTGTTGCTTCTCCATTATTCAGTTCTGTATTATCTATTGTTATGCTATCCGCTTTCATGTTATCTGCTCTCGTACTATCTGCCTTCATGATATCTGTTCTCATATTGATATTCCTTTCCGTTTCGGAGATACGCTCCCCGGTACTATGTAGGTTGTTCTGTCAGTCGTTACAGCAACCCCACCAGCACCGCTGCCGTCATACCGATGATCATGCTTCCGGCAATGGAAAAGCTGTCCACCCAGGCTTTTCCTTTTTTCTCAATGAGGTATACAAACCCTGCCATCACCAGTGCCGATACCGCCATTACCACTAACGGAATGTAATCTCCGTGAAACGTAAACAATCCGTTCTCCGATATAAAACCGCCAAGATATCTTCCGATGTAGGTGCTGACCAGTCCGATGAACATGGCAGTCATTGCCATATCTCCGAAACCCGGCTTGCCGGATTTTTTATTCGAGGTCAGCTTCTGTGTATATTTTTTATTCAGGAAAATGGACAATGCCATGCCCCAGATAATGCAGATGCTCATGAGCAGTGCGATCGTGGAAAATGCCTGCGGTGTCATTTCCGCAGCAGACAATGTGCTCATTCCCACCTGCTCCGCTGCTGCCTGCGCCACCTGGGTCTCATAATGCAGTGCACCGATCACGGACAATCGAAGCCACGGCCAGGGTGTTCCCAGACTTCCCGACAGAGCGATGACACCCAGCAGGATCCCCACACTGGGCAACAGGGAAAAGGTCGCACTGGAGATGATCGTACGCTTCATTTTCGTGGTATCCATACCGAGTGCCTGCCCGGCACGGTATGCCCTCACCAGAAAAATCACACAGACCACCGCCACAAAAGCAATGATCCCTCCACAGATCAGGTACATCGGTACACTGTTTAACTGACTTAAGATTGACATGTCTCTTCCTCCTTCAGAATCTCTCTGATTTTATCTTCCTGTAAATACTCTCCGATGACGATCAGCACCTCCTGCCCCACTGCGACAGACTGCATCGTATGACTGTCCGGTGTAGCATTCAATTCCATCCATTGTCCTGCTCCGTTTTTCACAAAGCCCTTGATACGGAATACTTCTCCGCAAGACTTGTCGGAAAACAGTCTGGGCACCGCCCGTTCCAGCGCCTCTGGCTTAATCTTCTCTTCCATGAAAAATAAAGAGTCGAAGCTCTGTCCATTCTCTAAATCCATCTTGCGGTAACTTTCCAGACGATAACCGCATTTGGATACTTCCTCTAAATCTTCTTTTGTCAGATCCGTGAGATTTATCTGTAAAATATCCTTCTCAGGGTCGATTCTCCGGTCACAGCGGATCTGTTCCAGTGCCCGGTTGAGATGTGCCACCGTGTCCTCACACTGTTCCCTGGTGGCTGCATCCGCATGGCTCAGGATCACTTTTCCGGCATTGGCAGCCTCCGATGCCAGCAGATAGTCCGCCTGCTGTGAGAGATTATCCTCCAGTCTTGCATCCAGTATGGCGATAACATTGCCGATCTCATACCACTGGTCCAGCGGCTCCTCCCGAAGTACATCAAAAAACTCATCTACATCATAGATTCCCGACGGCTCCACCAGCACCCTGTCATAACCGCACATTCGCATGGAGATCAGCTTCGTACGGAAACGCCTCCTGTGGCTCTCCGCATCGCATCCTCCGGCGATCATCTCCAGTTCGCACTGATCTCCCCTGAGTTCGTGGAGCATCAGCATATCCACGTTGATGGCACCGAAATCATTTTCCAGAATACCGATATGCAGTCCCTGATCCATCAGGTATTCTGCATATTTTTTCAGAAAAGTAGTCTTTCCGGATCCCAGGAAGCCTGTGATCAGATCGATCGTTACCATATATCGTCTTTCCTCTCTGTTTCATTGATTTGCATAGTGATCACTTCTATAATTCTTTCTCATAACACCAGTAGGAATGCCCGAAAAGCTCACATTCCCCTGTCGTGGTAAAATGCAATTTTTCATAAGAGCGTAATGCTTTCACATTGTCCTTTGCCACTAAAATGTGTACCGCTTTATAACCCTGTGTTTTCAATTCTGCCATGGCTTCCTGCAACAGGATCCTGGCAATGCCGCGATTCTGATATTCTACCGCCACACCCAGTCTGGACAGCTCTGCCACCGGGGTAAGATCCTCTGACCAACAGGACAGTGCCTCCACTTCCGGGTCATCGTCTATGGAGATTGTGCCTATTAATCGTTCTCTCTCATCAGGTTCCGGCATTTTCTCATACAGGCAAAACAATGCATTTCTCGACAGGTCAAATTCCACTTCCCGTTCTGTGGGATAATTTTCTGTCCAGACACAATATTCGGTTCCGATCAGGGAACGGTATAACTGCAGGATTTCTTCTGCTTCTTCTCTGCGTGCCCTGCGAAATTCCATATAACAATCCTTCATGCTGTTCCATCCTTTACTGACTTATCTTTTACGTTTTTAAAGTTCTCCGGTTCCGCCGCATACAGTACACTTTTTGTCTCCGTGACACAGAATGCAGTCATCAGAAATCACACCCTTGCCATGACAGATACTACAAGACTTACCACCGCTGCCGCCACATCCGGGACAGGTCTGTCTGCCACTGCCTGCTGTATGATCACAGGCATAGCCTTTTCCAGATCCATCCCCGTGAGGTCCGTCTCTGAGAATAGATCTTCCGCATCCTGGTTCAGGCATGCAACCACCACTACCTTTGACTGCTTATCCAGATATAACCTGAATTCGGGATTGATCGTGATATGCAGCCGGTATGCATAATCCAATGTTTCCGGATCTGTTGTCTCTGCCTGCTCTTCTGCAGCAGCAGTCTGTTCTGTGGCAGTTACAGCGATGTCCGTCTGTACCTGTGATTCTTCCGCTTCTTGTGCTTTATTACCGCAACCAGATAACAGCAACAAACTTATTCCCGTTAACAACGCCGCTATTTTGATCCTTTGACCTGATAACACTTCTTCCTTGTTTCTCTTTTTCATATCCTACCTCATAGCTTTCTTGCATCTGTTTTACACCTTTAATGTTTTCAGATACTCTTTCTGCTCCCGGGTGATCCGGTAGCTTTCCCTCGCCTTCTGTATGGTCTTGTTATGAGTCCATGGATCCAAGCATTTTTTCTCGATATAGCCAACGGCCGCATCCCATTGCTTTGCCAGTGCCGTGGCATAGAACCACGCGATCATCATGTTCACATAATATTCCTCGGAATGTACCGTTGCCGGGATCTCCAGATATTCCACCCGGAAATCTTCATCCAGGAAATGCGTCATCAGCATTTCCATTCCGAAACGGCAAGTATAGGGGTGACCCGAAGCTGTCCATTCTCTTATTTTGTCTATGAGTTTGTCTTTGTTTTTGCGAAACACCTTTGGTGAAAAAATATCACACACCGCCCAGTTATCCACATAAGGCAGAAAGCGCTCCACTTCTTTTACACAGACTTCGTAATCTTTAATCTCCGCCACCAGCAACGCATGCAAAATATTTTCATCATAATAAGTGTGCGGCAGCTGTTTCAGAAACTCTACGCTCTCCGGATCCTTTCCATACTCTTTCGTAAGCTTACGAATTGCGGGAATGCGGACTCCGATAATCGTCTCCACAGGAATCGTCGGGATTAATTTGCTCTGGAAATCACGGTAACCTTTATCTTGCAATTGAAATAATAATTCCTGTGCTTTCATACAATTTTCTCCTCAAAATGCCTGCTTTCTGTTTATTGTACCACAAGCATAGAAGATATGCAAAACAGTCATGGATGGAAATTGAGAGTGATGCGGCGAACGCCGCGCTATTCATAAGATTGGCAGCGCCTTTTGCTGACAATCTTATGAATAGCGTGGCTCATTGCAGAGAACTGCCAATAAATGCGGAGCGCCCTTTGCGACACATTTATGAATTGGGTGCATGGCTCGTAACGTAGGGCTGCCGTGGGCGTTCTGCATTTTGAAAAGCTTTCAAAAACACCAGTAGCCCGCATTTGGACTACTGACTTTTGAAAAAAGCCTCAATATAGTCAAAATAGTAAAAAATAAGCTTCTCAGAAAGCGCTTTTTTACGTAATATATCTTTTTATACATTTATAGTAAAAATAATTTGTTTCTAAGACGGAAATTTTACTTTTCCCAGCTCTTTTGCATGTTTTAGTAGAATTAAGAGTAAGTGTGGTTGATCGACGAGTCCAGTCCAAATTTGTGTGTAAAGAGGCAAGCTTTTTTGCTTTTGTATTAAAATCGCTATTTTCTGCAAAAAAAATACAAAAACAGGGGATTTGGATGTTTTGGAAGTAACTATTTTCGTAAAATGAGAAAATCAAGCTATTTTAATACAAAATATCTTGATTTTGAGAATTATTTGTATAAAATACGTCATTATTACGTCATTTACACCAAAGTAATCAACAGGACTTCTCTAAAATCTTTTAGGGAAGCAGTAACCCAGCAGAAAAGGACTTCTCCCCACAGTTGTAGCTAGCATCCGAGTCCGGGGCGGGCAGCCCTTTCTGCGTGGATTTTAGAACAACTATTTCACTAACTTTCAATTTACAACACCTTAGATCCGTTCACGGTCAGCTTAAAGGATGCCTCCAACACTTCCGCTGCGCGCTTACACATCATCATACGCCCAAGGAATATTTCAAAATACTCATACATGCTGCAGATCTTCGGATCAATCTGCAGATTCAGTGAAATCACTCTCTTCTCCACATTGATCTTAAGCTTCGTATCCGTAACCGCATAATTGACGCGGTCATGTTTATCGAAGGTCGCCTTATTCTTCTCCCGGACTCTGCTCCTGCGGACATCGGTCTTATCTGCAATGATCAGCGCCGCGGAAATAGGATCGGTAGCACCGCCGGTAGATTCGTCATGCAGTCCGATAGCAGACACGATCTGCACCCGGTCCTCCAGGGACAGTTCTGTCTTCTTCAGAATATCATTTGCAAGCAGCGCCCCATACTCCGCATGGTGGCTGCGGTTCACCGCATTTCCAATATCGTGCATGAATCCGGCGATCTTCACAAGTTCAATATCTTTTTCCGGATACCCAAATTTTTTCAGAATCTCTGCTGCCCGCTCTGCCACCAGTCCCGAATGCGCCTCCGAATGATCGGTGAATCCCATGGCTCCCAGATTCGCATTTCCCTTTTTAATAAATGCCAGTACTTCTTCATTTTTTCTAATTTCACTATATGTCATTCTTCTACTTCTTTCCTTCCATCCTGTGTTGATTCCCGTGTCTTTATATACATCTTATTTCGTGTTCATTGTACCATCCGCCCGCAAATTCGTGCTATGATACGCTACATCCTGTTTCGCAGTTGCTTTTTTCTCCAAGGCGCATTATATGTTACCAAAACTGTTGCAGCAACACTATCTTGGGCAGGTAAACAACATGTAATATCTGTGTAAACAACCCGGATATAAGCTGACAGATATTCCCATTTTCTTCTTTTCAGTTTTCACCGGTAGGAGTATAATAAAACACAGAAAATATTTGGAGATTTTGTTCCAGAGAGGAGACCACTATGAAATTAAAAGAATTACAGGACGCTATGATCGCTGCCATGAAGGCAAAGGATAAATTCAGAAAGGATGCCATCTCCGCGCTGGTATCCGCTGTAAAGAAAAAAGGGATCGACAACGGCTGCCGTGACAACATTCCCGATGAGATGGCCAACGAAGCCATCTTAAAAGAGATCAAATCCGTGAAGGAGCAGATCGATACCTGCCCCGCAGACCGTACCGAGCTGCTGGAGGAATACAAGAAGCGCTATGAGATCATGAGCGAATTTGCTCCCAAGATGCTCTCCGCTGAGGAGGTCAAGGCAATTCTGGAAGAGAAATTCGCAGATGTTCTGGCTACGAAAAATAAGGGCCAGATCATGAAGGCTGTTATGGGCGAACTGAAGGGCAAGGCTGACGGCAAGGTCATCAATCAGGTCGTTGCTGAGCTGACCAAATAGTTCATCATTTTCTGAAAAGCGACTTTCGTATTACAACCGAAAGTCGCTTTTTCATTTGAAATTATCTCTTATGCTTATGCCGACCAAATGTCTGACAATTCCTCTTTGTTCGGCACCGAGGGAATTCCCCCTCTTTTTTGAACGCATAGTCCGGCTACGCTATTTCCCATCACCGCACATTGCATAATTTCTTCCCACGATAAAACTTCTATTCCTTTACCATATTTCAGATATTTGCTTAGGAATCCGCCCCAGAAGCAATCTCCTGCCCCTGTCGTATCAATAATTTTCTCAACAGGTGTTGCCTTTACTGTCTCACAATGTTGCTGTGTTGCAATCATAGCCCCTTTTTCTCCTAAGGTCACTGCTACTATCCGAGGTCCCTGCTTGAGAATTTTTAATGCTGCCTTTTCATAATCCGGTTCTTCTGTCAATAAAAGCAGTTCTTCCTCGGACACTTTCATCACATCCACCACAGGAATCACTGACTGCATGCTTGCAACAGCAGTTTTCTCATTTTCCCAGAGTCTTGCACGATAATTGGGGTCATATGATATTAATGCCCCATGCCGTTTTGCCTCTTTCAACGCCTCTAACGTTGCACTTCGCGACGGTTCTTCGGTCAAAGACAGTGAGCCGAAATGAAATATTTTACAATGCTGCAAAAGCTCTCGATCCAGTTCATCCTTGCGAAGCTGCGTATCGGCTCCCGGTTTTCTTGCAAAAGAAAATTTTCTCTCTCCGTTTTTATCCAGTTCCACAAACGCCAAGGTAGTAAAATAATTTTCATCCTCTACAAGGGCTCTTGTATCGATTTGTTCTGATTGTAAGGATTTTTTCAAAAATTCTCCCTGCATGTCTTTTCCGATTTTTCCAATGAACGCGGTCTGAAATCCAAAATGACTTGCTACCGTAAGAAGGTTGGCGGGTGCTCCCCCGGGATTCTGTTCAAATAGTTTCTGTCCGTTTGCACTAAATCCTGCCTCGGTAAAATCGATCAACAATTCTCCCAGTGCGACGATATCAACCTTTCCTGCCATTTTCAGGTCCTCCATTATTTCACTCGTACTGTTTTATTTTTCCTGAACATTAATAATGACCTTCATAGTCGTCTCTCTGTTTGCATCGATATAATGATATGCTTCCAAATAATCTTTAAAGGCAAAAGTTTTTGAAATCAGAGGTCTTAAATGAACTTTTTCTTCCTTAACCAATCGAATACCATCCAGATAATCATCATGCCGGTACATCATAGTACTCTTAATATCCAATTCGTGATCGTTGGCTACCGCAAGGTCAACTTCCGCCATGCCTGCAAATACAGCTACCAATACAATGGTGCTTCCTTTTCTTGCATACTTGATTGCCTGTCCCATGGTAATATTATTGCCGGCACAGTCATAGATGACATCTGCCTTATCCGGACCGAATGCCTCAATCATAGCCTCTCCAAAATCTTTTTTGGCAGTATTGACGCATACATCAATTCCACATTCTTTCGCTTTTTCCAGACGCAAATCGCTTACATCCGTAATCATTACCTTGTCGGCGCCCATTCCTTTTGCAGTCTGTGCCACTAGATTACCAATAGGTCCTGCTCCCAATACGGCAATTTTCATTCCTGTCACATCGCCCATTTGCTTGACGCCATGCACCGCTACTGCCAGCGGCTCAATCATGGCACCCTCCTCGTAAGACATATCTTCCGGAATCGGTGTCACTTTAGAAGCATCTACCGCAAAATATTCCGATGCCGTACCGGTTGTCTGGAATCCCATTACTTTCAATTCCTCACATAGATTATATTTTCCGTGACGGCAGGGATAACAATGTCCGCAATATACCTGCGGTTCAATGGTCACCTTCTCTCCGACTCGAAAGTTCTGTACCCCAGCTCCCAATTTTACGATTTCTCCGGACACTTCATGTCCCTGTGTCACAGGATATTTTGTAAAAGGATGCTTTCCATGATATACATGGATATCCGATCCGCAGATTCCGATGTTCATAATTTTAACCAATACCTGGTCATCTTTCACTTCAGGGATCTCTACTTCTCGAAAAATAATTTCTCCCGGTTTAGTCATTACCTGCTGTAACATAATGTCTCCTCCTTTATCATAATTGATCAAATTCAAAAAAGTTTCTTACATTGTAATAGCAAATGTTCTGAATCACTTTGCCAAGTTCTTCTTCCGAGGAAAAATATTCGCCTCGTTCTATCAACTCTCCGAAATAATTACACAATACTCTCCTATAGAGTTCATGCCGGGGATAAGAGATAAAACTGCGGCTGTCCGTAAGCATACCTACCGATACGCTCACCGGATACAGATTGGCGCATGCGGCAAATTGCCTTGCGATCCCGTATTGCTGGTCATTAAACCACCATGGTGCCCCTAACTGTACTTTCCCTCTGACGGCTTTCCCGGATGCATCTGCGGAAAATCCTGCCGCCAGAACAGCCCATGCTTCTATTTTCGTTCCGTCTAACGGATACAGGATGATGCGCGGCAGTTGTCCCGCCAGTGTCAGACGGTTTAATAGTTCTCCCACAGAGCTGACCACTGTGCTGTCATCTATACAGTCAAAACCGCATGACTTTCCCGCAAGCTCCACACCTTTGGTATTCGCATCCAGGTATGTCCCGATATGAAGCTGCATTACGAAGCCGTTCCGATAATACATTTTCCCCATCTCGAACAGAAAAGCAGTCCGGTATTTATCACGTTCATTTTCCGTCAGTCTTTCATTTTTCCGGGCCTTTTGAAAGATTTCATCTATTTCTTCTGCTGCGTAATCGCACCAGTTAAGGAAAGGGATACCATCATCCGATACCGTTGTCCCTGTGATCTGTTTGAAGTACTGCAGCCTCTGTTCCAATGCTGTCAACATATCCGGGAAACTCTGTATGCTCCGTCCGGATACCGTTTCCAACTGCTTCATATATGCATCAAATCCGCCATCTTCTGCAAACATCGCCTTGTCCGGCCGAAATGCAGTAATAACCTTTACACCGAAATTCTCCTTCTGAAGCTGTTTATGGTATCTCAGATCATCCACCGGATCCTCTGTAGTAGATAACAGTTCCACATTCGAATGCTCCAGGCACCACCGCCTCGTAATGTGCTTTTCCTGTATGATCCGTTTCGTCTGACGATAGATATCTTCTGCATTTTCTCCATTGACCGGTACATCAATATCAAAATATCTCTTCAGTTCCAATGCGCACCAGATGTAGAGAGGATTTCCTATTAATTCCGGCAGAACAGCTGCAAATGCAAGAAACTTATCATGATAGCTTGCGTCACCTGTAATGAAGCTCTCGTGAATTCCCAGAGTCCGCATAGCACGCCATTTGTAATGGTCACCCTTCAGCCACATTTCTCCAAGATCTTCAAATTCCTTATTTTCTGCGATTTCCACAGGCTGAAGATGGCAATGATAATCAATGATCGGCATGTTCTCCGCATATTTGTGATATAGCATACTGCCCGTTTTATTCGTAAGGAAAAGTTCTTCACTAAATCTGTTATTCATTTTCTTTCCTCTCTAGAAGCCGATCAGGGCTCCTCCATCAACCGGAATACAGCTTCCGCTGATATACCGGGCAGCATCACTGCACAAGAAAGCTGTCACCATTCCGATATCCATCGGGTCTCCGACCATTTTTGCCGGAATGCGTCCCAGGATTTTTCCAAGTCTCTGTGGATCACCGTCGGTTGCCTTATGGAACATGGGGGTATCGATCCATCCGGGTGCAATGGCATTGGCAGTAATTCCATATTCCGCCAGTTCAGCAGTCAGCGTATGTATCAACCCCAGATATCCCGCTTTTGCTGATGCATACCCTGCCACCATGGGCTGGCCGATGTAACTGGTCATACTGGCCTGAAAAATAATTCGCCCATGTCTCTTCTCTTTCATATAGGGTACCACGGCCTTGGTAAGTGCAAAGGCTCCTGTCAGATGAACATCTAAAACACTTTTATACTCTTCCACCGACATATCCCAAATATATTTTTTACAATGGTTTCCCGCATTGTTCACCAAAATATCCACGGTTCCGTGTTCCGCGGCGATTCTGTCCACCAGCTCCTGCGCCTTCTCCGTGTCCGTAATATCGAACCGGTAATAATGTACCCTGTCGCCGAATTCTTCCAGGGCTTCCGCTACTTTTTCAGGTTCACTGCGGGCTGCAACACATACAACAGCCCCTGCACTGATCAGGCATCTGGTAATAGCAAGTCCAAGTCCGGTAGCGCCTCCGGTTACAATAGCGACCTGACCCTTCAGGTCATACCAGTCGGCAATATTAAACTTTTTCAACATCTCACCTCTTTCTCTTGATATTTATAAGGAATAAAGTACTCCTTATGTCCCATCTCCTCGCTCTTGGTTTTCTCTCCGGATGCGACTCCGATAATCGTCCGAAGCAATTCCTCTGCCATCTCCTCCTGCGACATCTCGCCACTTAAGATAGGACTGGCATCAAAATCCATGTCATCACGCATCCTCTGAAAAGTACTATGGTTTCCCGTGATCTTGATACACGGCCCTACCGCAGATCCTACTACATTTCCTCTGCCCGTCACCAAAAGTACGATGTGTGCCCCACAACTGATCAGATCCATAAGGCCCTCGTTATCATTTGGATTGGTAATCCCAAACTGCATAAAGTACGGATCTGGGGTGGAATCAAGCAGCCACAAACCTCTCCTTTTCGCAGATCCGGATACTTTCAGGACACCCTGGATCGGTCTGGTACCGCTCTTGATCAAAGCTCCCATACTCTTTTCTTCTATGGTAGATAATCCACCTGCAAAATTGCCTGGGCTGACAGAATACTGTTGTACGGATTTGCAATAATCCAGTGCTTTATCATAGGTATATCTCAGTTCTTCTCTTGCCCGCTCATCGACTGCTCTCTGTATCAGCAGATGATCCAGACCGATTGCTTCCACGATCTCTTCAAAAATAGCGGTTCCGCCCAGATCCACCAGTCTGTCATATAACCTGCCCACCACAACATTGCCTGCCAATCCGCTGGTATAATCCGATCCGCCGCATTCTGCCCCGATGACCAGATCTTGTACTCCCATAGGGACACGTGGTACCTGCAGCAGCATTTTTTTAGCTTTTCCGACCCAGTCAAGGCCTTTCTTCACTGCATTGAGGGTTCCTCCCTCGTTCTGGATGAAAAGCCACTCTGACGGTTTTCCTTCCTTCCAGGCAATATCCGCCAGCCACTCAGGCTGGATGTATTCACATCCAAGCCCCACTGCGAGCACAGCACCTACATTGGGATGTCTGATCATACTGATCAGAAGATTCACCGCATATTGATTGTCCGTGCATCCGTCAAATCCTATCAGTTCCACATCCGGGTCATCGGAATTTTCCACGATTTTTCTTGCTACAAATTCTGAGCACTTCACCGTATAGATCACCAGAATGTGATTTCGTATTCCGCATCTGCCGTCTTGCCTCAGATATCCCTGCCAACTGTATTTCTCACTTTCCATTCCATTTCCTCTGTTTCGGTTCTGCCTTCCGTTTCCTATTCGTATCTGATATCGCTGGGAGCTCCTGTCTTCACATCTAAGTGGGAAGAGCGTTCGTCGTATACACTGTGCATTACATGTAAATGTACCCAGCTTCCCCGGGGAATATATACACCGGCTTTTCCAATGCACACCCCGTATTTGAGAATTTCTTCCCCTGATACGATTTCCTTCAGTGCCATCTTGTGACCGACAGGAATATCGGTTGTCGCAACAATACTGTGTTCCGTACAGTTCCCGATAATATGTACCCGCTCCCCGCTTGGAATATCCTGCAGCGCCGTCGCTACAGTATCCTGTTTGTCTATCTGAAAAACTCTATATTCTTCACGCATTCTTACACCATATCCTAAAAATTATCTTCAGAATCACAGAATTCCAAATGTTGCAAAAGCTTCCGTTGCGCTCATTCCATTCTCGATTGCGTTGCGTACTTTCTTTTCTCCGGAAGCTTTGATCAGCGCTTTTTCAAGCACTTCATGCATGATCTCTTTCGGGATCACCAACACTCCGTCAATATCTCCGAATATCAGATCCCCATCATGAATGGTTACCTGACCGATTTCAATCGTGCACCGGAAATCACATACATAGGTCCGTACAGAAGAATCCTGTGCCCAGGTTGCGCTGCAGAATACAGGAAAATTCTGTGAAAGCACCTGCGGCGTATCACGACTGTAACCATCCAGTACTGCACCGATCGCTCCTCTTTTCTTTGCTGTTGCTGTCAGCAGTTCGCCCCACAGAGCACTGTTGTGTGCACCGGTTGCTACGAAAATCTCGTTCGGCCTGAGTTGATCCAACGCTTCCGTTAACAGACCGAAGGGCTTCTTGGGCGGTCCGAACACATCGTTTTCCAATACGGTGCATGCGTACCCTACCAGTTTTAAGCGATGATCTTCTTCCGTTCTGTCAATATACGCATCCGACGGAACCAGACTTTCCAGCGGTTTGATATAAGCCGGCAGGAACTGATGACAATATCCCATCTGATCCAGTATGTCTCCGACTACCGGGGTATACAGTTTTTCTTTGATCAATGCAAACAATTCTTCATCATTCTTTTTCATACACACTTTATCCCTCTCCTTACTTGAAGGCTTAACCCTTGAGACCGGAAGTGCTGATTCCATCTACCAGATATCTTTGGAAGATCAGGAAAATCAGAATCGAAGGTATAATAGAAATCGTAGCCATGGCAAACATTGCACCATAGTCGGAAGAAGAACCCGGGTCGCAGAAAAGTTTTAATGCAAGAGAAACCGGATACTGTACCGACTTTTGTACATAAAGCAATGCCGAAAGGAAATCATCCCATCTCCACATAAAAGAGAAAATACAAGCAGAGGTAAGTGCCGGCTTTAACAGGGGTAATATAATTTTCATGAAAATCTGGTAATAAGAACAGCCATCGATTTTTGCTGCTTCATCCAGTTCCGTGGGAATACCGTCTATAAAGTTCTTAATCAGGTATACGAAGAATCCCTGAATTGCAAAAAAATACGGAACAATCAACGGTAAATAACTTCCGACCCAGCCCAGTTTCTGATACCATAAATACTGCGGAATCATCAAAACCTGTGCCGGAAGCATCATAGATGCCAACATCGCTGCGAACAAAATCCCTTTCCCGCGAAATTGAAAGCGAGAAAATCCAAATCCGACCAACGCGGATGAAACAATGGTTCCTATGGTAGCCACTACCGCAATGAACAGGGAATTTGAAAAGAATCGTCCGAATGATACTCCTCCGAAACCTTTCCAGCCATTAATGTAATTATCCAATACCCATTTTTTCGGGATCAATTGACCGGCTGTTTTAAAAATAATATTTGTCTCTTTGAAGGAGCTCATTATCATCCACACCAGTGGGTAAATCATGATCAAACCTATTGCCAGAATAATAGCATTATAAATAATAGATTTTGCTGCTTTTTTCCCTTTCATATTTTAAAAGCCTCCTTCATATACCCAGAACTTCTTGGTTGCAAACAGAACGGCAGTCATTGTTCCTATAATGATCAGCATTACCCATGCAAGTGCCGCTCCGTATCCGGTATTATAATATTCAAAAGACTGCTGATACATATACACTGTGTAGAGAAGCGTGGAATTCATCGGTTTTCCCTGCGTTATGATATAGCACTGGGAGAATGCCAAAAAGCCATTAATCAACTGCATTACCAGATTAAAGAAAATATTCGGTGTTAACAGAGGTAAGGTAATGCGGAAAAATCTGTCTGTCTTACCGGCTCCGTCAATATCCGCTGCCTCATACAGAGATGCGGGGATCTGCTTTAAGGCAGAGAGAAAGATTAACATGGAGGAACCAAACTGCCATACTACCAGGAAGATCAGCACCCAGATTGCTGTTTTGGTATCACCCAGCCAGGATTTTTCACAAGGGATTCCGACTGCCTGCAGCAATCGGTTAATCACTCCGTCCATGGCAAACATTCTCTTCCATAACACTGCAACCGCAACAGATCCACCGATTACAGAAGGTAAATAGTAAGCAGCTCTGTAAAATCCCGAAAGCTTACTGTTCTTTAACAGCAGCATTGCTACAAAAAGAGCAAATATCAGTTTCAACGGAACAGAAACAAAAGCGAAATAAAACGTCACTTTTAAAGACAACCAAAAGGTATCATCTGTAATCATCTTTTTATAATTGGCCAGTCCGCTGAACTTTGCCGGTGACAAAATATTATAATCGCAAAACGAATAATACATAGAAATTATCATTGGCACCAATAAGAAAAACAGAAATCCGAAAATAAGCGGTGCCGTAAAAACATATCCGGCTACAGACTTGCTGTTAAGCTTTTTTTTAATTTTTTCCATAAAATCCCTTCTTTCCGACTGTCATTACAGATTTGTCTCAAAATAATCATCATAGGAAGTGAATATATCTTTCACGATCTCATAGGACATCTTCGGTCTTCTATACTCGTCCACAATGCCTTTGTTATTCATGGTCCTTGGACGATTCTCGAAGCGTTCTCTTGATATCCTGATATCTGTCAGCTGCCATATGAATACTCCGCAGCATTCCGCCGATTCCAGGACTGCCCGCAATTGATGTTCCAGTGCAATACATTGATACTCTTCCGACCATTTATCTTTTGTCCGCGTATGATATCCATAGAGTGCTCCCGCTCCGATTTCCGATACAATAAAAGGTTTATTCCTCGTCACCGGATTGTTGCGAATCCATTGCATCATATCCTGTATGCAGTCCACCGCCGTCTCATTCTGATCGCTATACCACTCCGGATACAGATTGAAAGATACAATCTCCGGTATATCCAGGCAGATATCTTTTTTATGTTTATTACTTGCAGATGTTCTCGGACGGGTCCTGTCAAGTTCTTTCAACTGCCTGTATTGTTTTGTATAGCAGTCTCTGCCGTACAAAGTTTCGCTGGCGCACTCGTTCAAGATTCCCCATACAAAGATGCAGGGATGATTCTTGTGATTCATCACCATCTCTCGGATACAATCTTCCGACTGCTTCTGAAAATAGGGATTCTGCATATGATATTCCTTCAATCCTCTTGCATGACTCTCTTCCCAGACCAAAATTCCCTGCTCGTCGCATAAGTCTAAAAAAAGTTCATCGTTCGGATAATGAGATGTCCGAATCGCATTTGCTCCCAGATCCATCGCAATCTGTATATCCTGCTCTATTGCCTGCAATGGCATTGCGCAGCCAAACATGGGATGATCCTCATGCCTGTTAAATCCTTTGATACGAATCGGTCTTCCGTTGAGCAATATGTATTTGCCGCTCACCTTTATCTCCCGGAATCCAAAACGCTCTATCAGATCATCCATCGGTTCTGTATCTGAAAGAATTGCCCGAACCTTATACAAAACCGGATTCTCCGGTGTCCATTCGGAAACATTCTCAAGATAAATCTCTTTCTGCACAATCCGGCTCTCATTTGTCTCCAGATCTATCGCAATTTCATCCGTAAATAGTGGATCTGCCTGCAAACGGAGCGTATATCTTTCCGACGAATCACTTATCCCGTTTATTTTCGTTGTAAGCAGAACTTTCCAGCCGTTTTTTCCCGCTTTGCCTACTTCTACATGGAGATATTCAATATATGCCTTTTTCAAGTGTTCCAACACAATGCCGCGATTAATGCCGCCGTACGTCATATAGTCATTCGGTATATGAAGAGCACTGTTTTCCGAGAATCGATTGTCAACTATAATCTTCAATTCATGCTCTCCGCTCGGAATCTGTCTTGCCAGAAGTGAAAATGGCGTATACGCATTATAGTGTTTTCCAAGAAGGCGGCCATCTAAATAAATCTCCGCTGTATGGCTGATTCCTTTGCACACAAGACGCACATTTCCCTCTCCGTAAAATTTTCTGCGAAAACACCCACGCCCTCTGTAAGAGGCAAATTCCGGAAGATTTTCCCAGACTGTAGGTACCACAACAGAATAGGATGTTCCTGCATGCTCGCCGCTTTCCGGGACAAAGCTCCACACACTTCCGCTCAATTCTTCGGTATTCCGTATTTGATTAGTGCAAAAAGTCCGAACCATTTTCCACTCCCTCGGATCAGGTATTATCGTAGGTATCTCTTTCTTCCTGAGAACCTCCGGTTACTTTTATGTTCACATCGTTCATACTGAGCTTTGCTATATTTCTGATCATTCCATATTCATTACAAGTAATCTTCAGATGATTCATTGCAATATCTTTGATAGGATCTTGTGCATAGCCATCTATGACAAAGGCCTGACTTATCTTGTCGTAATCCTCTGTCAGCTCTGCCGTGATATTCTGAATACACAAATTCTTCAACTCCGTAGGCGGAATACTATCCGATACAGGAGCCATAATGGTTTTCCAATGCTCCGGTATCTCTCCATGATAATTTTCCCCAATCGTGCATACATTGTAATTAACATTCCAGTTCAATTGTATATGTACCGGGAACCTTACGTTCTGCATATACAGATCCTGCACCTTAATATTACGAATGTATCCTTTTCTCGGATATGCGGATTTAATTCTGAATCCACAATCTGTTCCGTAAAAGCTGATATTTTCAAGTACTACATCACTGATGCCGCCGGACACTTCGCTGCCGAGTGTTACGCCATATCCCTCATAGATCTTACAGTTTCTTACTGTTATACGCTCACAGGGAATATTGACGCGCAAACCATCCGAATCCCGACCTGACTTTATACAAATACTGTCATCGTGTGTATGTGTTTCACAATTTTCAATAAGTACATCATGGCAGGAGTCAATGTCGATACCATCCGTACTAGGACCGTTAATACTTCCACAGATCACCTGCACATGATCAATATGAATATTTCCGCTATAGTACACATGAATATTCCAAAATCCGGATTTGAAAGAGGTAATATCCTTTAACGTAACATTTTCGGAATCGGAGATTACAATATTACGAAGTCGTACGGCATCATAATCACTTGCCCATCGAAGACCATAGGGCTCATAGATCCCGCGTAAACCGCTTTTTCGGTCATCTCCCCAATATTTGGCCCACCAGTGTTCACCCTGACCGTCAATAACTCCTTTACCGCTGATGGTCACGTTTTTCTGTCCACGCACATTCACAAACCCGGGATACCATTTCATTTCAATGCCGGCAACTCTTGTATCCATCATGGGATATGCTTCATCATGTATGGATGCCAGCAATCTTGCACCCTCTTCAAAATGAAATTCCATATTGCTTTTCAGAAAAAGCGAAGAGGTAAGGTAAGTTCCCTTTTCCAAAATCAGCATTCCGTTTTCTTCTGCTGTCAAATCAATCAAATGCTGTAATTCTTTTGTCACATCTACGATGCCGCTTGCATCAATGTTATATTCTGTCGTTTTAAATATTTTCATAATCTTATCTGCCTCTGTGAAAAAGGTCGGCGAAATGCCGTAATGACTTTCCACCGACCTTCTGTTTTGGGGGTCCTTTTTTTAATTAGTTCTTAGCTGCTGCATCCGCCATAATCTGATTGCCTTTTTCAAATAACTGATTGCCGGCATCCTCTGCGGATATTGCTCCATAACATACTTTTTCCACCAGTTCATTTGCAAGTGCTGCTACCTCTGCTGCTCCATCTGGCTGAGGCTTGCTTGCTGCGGAAGAATTGGGAATGACAACGTCATTCATATAGGTAATTGCTTTCTGGTCCGTTTCACCCAGAGAATCCTTGATTGCCTCACTGACAACGGAATTGGTCTGAATACCACGCTCAGTTAAAATCACTTTATTAGCGTCTACAGAATTCAGAAGATAATTAATAAATTTCACAGACTCTTCCACATTTGAAGTATCTCTTGTAACACAGAATAACTGTGAAGGTTTACAATAATTGGACAACTTAGGATCCTTGGTCGGATAAGTTGTCATCTCAAGATCAATCTCATCACCGACTACATTCTGCATGGTTGTAATCTGGTTGTTGTACTTAAATGCACACCAGGAACGTGCGGATTCCGTTTCACCATACACTAACGGGTCCTGTTCCACTGTGGTTCCGCTTCTTTCAGCAAAAACATCAGCGCTGATCAACCATCCTTCTTCAATGCCTTTTTCATATATCTTGAAATATTCAACCAGAGGATCCGCTGTTTTACATCCCAGTGCTCCGTCTCCGTATAAGGATCCTCCTTCTTCGGCACGCATAAATACTTCCAGATAAGCGACATCATTATAAGAAATGTTTGTCTTAACGCCCGTCTTTTCATATACTTCGCGGCACTTTTCAAAGAACTCATCAAGTGTCATGTTGTCATGGATCTCAATTCCGTTCTCGTTCAGAAGTGTGGCATTATATATCATTGCAGGCGGTGATACGGTAAGGCAAATACCATAAATGCTTCCGTCTACAGCACCGATATTCAAATTATCTTCACTCATTCCGCTGACATCCAGTAGGCCGCTTTCAATATAATCATCCAAAGAGATCAATAACCCTTTGTCTGCATACTGCTGCAGATATTTGTAATCCATTTGGATTACATCAGGCAGGGAATTACCTGCCGCATAGGTTGCCAGTTTCTCCCAGTAGTCACTGAAAGTAGAGAACTGACCATCGATACTGACGCCGGCATTTTCAGCGCAGTACATATCAATAACTTTCATTGTCATATCATTTCTGGTCTGGTTTCCCCACCAGGAGAATGTCAGGTTTTCGCCACTCCCTGTATTTTCTGTCGTAGCTGCGCCGCTCGTCTCCTGCGTTGTCTCACCCGAAGTGTTTCCACACGCTGCCAATGAGATCGTCATCATTGTTGCTAACCCCATAGCAATTGCTTTTTTCATCCTTCTCATATTGCCTCCTTTTGTTGTGTGTACTTGTTGTACCATCGTGTACAACTCCTTGTGTAACTGTATCTTACCCAAAATAAGTTCAAAATGAAATCAACAAAAACAACTTACATTTGTACTTTTTCCACCTTTGCATTTTTGGTATTTTAAAAAATTTTACCTTTTCTGCACAAAAACTACTTTTTCAAAATCCAATGACTAATTCGGTTGAATAAGATAAAAAAAACAATTATAATTGCTGTAATCAATTGTATCATAACCATCCATGGAGTAGATATTATGAATTATATTCGCCAAAAGCTTCACCAAAAGTTTGCTTTTTTATCGGAACTTTCAATCAGGGCCAAGATTCAATTGCTGGTTATTTCCAGTATTCTTGTTCTCTCCATAATATCTCTTGGCGGTACACAAATGATCATCCGCAAATATAACGAAACACTCTATCAGTCTGTCGAAACCTCTCTGTCCTATTCGACCAAGGAGATTTCTTCTTATCTTGACACAATAGATAATATGGCAGATCAGATATTAGCCAATAAAACCCTTCAGGAATCCCTTGCCTCCTGGAGTGACGCCAGCGCTTCTCTCAATTCTTCTACTTATAACAGTTTATATCAACAGATTACCAATTATATGATGGGATCAGATGGCCGCTTTCTCTCTTATATGATCATCAAGCAGGATACCAAAACGGTATACAGCTCCTATTTGGTATCTATGGAAACTCCGGCTTCTATGTTAGATCATTTAGTCGATTACGCGGAACAGGCTGACGGCAGTGTCAAAGTAGTATCCGATTATTGTAATGATTCCGGCCTATTTATGGTCCGCAAGATCAAAGAGTCCAAAAATCTGTCCTTTCGTAATTTGGGATATGTTCTTATTAACATCAATATAAAAGAATTGGTCAATCAGGCATTGGAAAATAAGATGAGTAACGATATCTCCTACATGCTATTGGAAAATGACCAATTATTACTTGCAGAAGGATCGTTCGATGAAAGTGACCTTCCAAAGCTCCGGAAAACTCCTCAGAATGGGTACAGCCTCTATTCCAAAGACGGAAAAACTTTTTTCATCGTTCGGACCGATATTCCCAAATACAATTTTAATATCATTTATTCCGTTCCATACAGCACAATCTATGCCGCCATTTCAAGAGAAACCTTTTTGATATGTGCTTTTGTAATCGCCGGCATTATACTTGTAATTTTGTTTTCTACTACCATAACCGCGTTATTGGCGAATGACTTCAAGCTTTTAATTCATAATATGCAGTTATTTGCTTCCGGAAAATATACGCTGACCGAGCAAGAGCAAATGCTTTCTTCCAGAAAAGATGAAATCGGCATGCTGCACAAGGGATTTAATGATATGGCTGTTGAAATTAACGATCTGATTGAAAAAAACTACGTCAATGAATTGCTAAAAAAAGAAGCTCAATTAAAAACTCTGGAAAGCCAGATGGATCCTCACTTTTTATACAATACACTGGATTCCATCAACTGGCGTGCAAAGGCAATTCACGCAGATGATATATCCCAGATCTGTACATCTCTCGGATCTTTGCTTCGCATTACGCTTCATAAAGACATGGGGAATTTTACAGTGGGGGAGGAAATGCAGCTTGTATCAAACTATATGACAATTCAGCATATGCGATACCCGAACAAGCTAATTTATCACTGTGATGTTTCTGAAAATTTGTATACTATTTCGATTCCGAAATTCACAATACAACCTCTTGTGGAAAATGCCATTCGGTATAGTCTGATGAATGCCGTTGATATCTGTGAGGTTTCTGTCACTGCTTTTGTTTCACCGGATCAAAACGGTAACGAAATACTGACGGTTCGAGTTAAAAATAACGGTTCCTACTTTGAAGACAATATATTACAAAAGCTTCAAAACGGAGAACGCCAGCCTCATGGCTTTGGAATCGGGCTTTTGAATGTATTAAATCGTTTACAGATTACTTACGGAGATCCTTTTGGATTACAAGTATATAATGAATATGACGAATATGATACTTATGCAATCGCTGAAATACGTATTCCTGCTGTATCATTTGTATAGGGAGGTAATCATGCTGAAATTATTAATTGTGGAAGATGAAGAAATCATTTGTGAAACACTTGCGCGCCTCACAGACTGGTCCTCGCTCGGAATTGAATTGATCGGCACCTGTCAGGACGGAGTGGATGCATACCATATGATACTTGATGAATGCCCCGATATTGTTATGACAGACATCAATATGCCCGGGATTAGTGGTCTGGAGTTGATTGAGCGCATCCAGCGCACCGCCTTAGACACACGCTTCCTTATATTATCCGGCTATGCGGAATTTGACTATGCGAAAAGAGCAATGAAATCGGGTGTAAAACATTATCTTCTGAAACCTTGTGATGAAGAACAGCTACGTTCTGCGTTACAGGAAATGGTATCGGAATGTTTACAATTAAAACAGGAAAAAAATTTATCCCCCGTTACCATTCAGGATGCCCAGATACAACATGTAATGCTTCAGAATCTTATTCGTGAAGGTATCCGGCTTCCCAATGTAACCACGAAATTATTTGAAATAAATGCTCCTTATTTGGAACTATACGAACAGCCATTCCAATACTGTGCCATTTATTATCTGGAAAAAAATTTTATAAATTCCGCTATGGAGCAACTTCACAGATATTGGACAAATGTATCTCAAAATATTTGTTTTCACGCCATTTATACCGTTAATATTTTATTGCTTATATTTCCCGATTATACAAGGGATTACAGCTCCCTCGATGACTTTCTCTCAACGCTTTACTTTCCCGATCAAAAAGTGAGTATTGTATATGAGCGAAAGACATTCCCCAATTTGGAAAAGCTTTTACTTATGCTGATTCCGAAGCTGAAACGCTATGATACATTCTATTTTGTAGAAGAAGATCATCTCATTCCTAATTCTAATTATGACCTGATTTTTTCCGACGTTTCATTGATTACACAAAAATTGCTTCAGGAGCATTCCCCCGGCGATGATCATTCTATTATAGAAATTGAGGAAGAACTTCATAATATTCTTCTATCTGTCGGAGATAAGGATTTTCTGATACAATTAGCCTCACAACTTTTAATCTCCTTGAGTATAGAAACTGTCTCCGGAGATATTAAGACCGTATCGCAGACGCTTTCACGGCTTCACAATGAAGACAATCTCACAAATATTTGCAACATTACCATGAATGAGATTTATCAGATCACCGATACAAGTTCCAACGGAAAATACAGCCCGTTTATTCAGAAAATAATCAATTACGTGGATGACCATATTTCCGAAGAAAACATGACATTGAAGGGTATTTCGGAAAATATACTCTATATGAACGCGAGTTATGTCAGTCGTATTTTCGTAAAAGAAGTCGGGCAGACTTTTTCAAGCTATGTAACCGAACACCGTATTGAAAAGGCAAAAAAAATTCTGTCCGGAACAAGTGTGGAACAAATCCAAAATGTTGCCACATTGGTCGGCTGTGGAAATAATCCCTACTATTTCAGCAAAATATTCAAGAAAGTCACAGGAATGACACCTACGATATATGCACGGCGTTTTGGAACGTCTCCCCATAATTAACTCTGAATGGCGGCAAACAATTTTAGGCCGAAAAATATGCGGCTTCCGGGGGATCTCCGAAAGCCGCTTTTGTTCCTACTTCGCCTGTAGCTTCACTATTTCCTGTTTTCCATGAACCGCAGCTATGCTAATATGCTAACTACGCCTTCAACTGTCATTGCGGCTGGCACAGCAGATATACTACGACTTGTCTGTTTCTATCGAAATCTTTTTTTCATAAAGAGCATTTTTCTCAAGTATTTCCCGGAATGCTGTCGAATTTTCTCCCAGTGCCAGCCCCTTGATCTCCATGTATTCATCATAATCATAGAGGTACACTGTGATCTCGGATATATCGTATCCGCTGACCGCCAGCTCGTTGGTATTGTTTCCTGCGTATGTCAGTTTTCTTCCATCTTTATCCAACACTACGGTCACAACAAGATGATCTTCCGGGAAAATGTCATATACCGTAAGCTCCACCGGAGAGACTTCGATTCTGTCCAGCCCGAAGCCCGCTGCATTCGTTTCGCCTATCTCTATGACCTGCATTTCCTTATCGCTCTGGGAGACTGAAAGCTCCGGGAATTTCCAGCTTCCGTGTACTGTCTCCTTGGAATCCCCCTTCGGATATAGGAAAAAATACGGGATTTCCAGTTGCAGTGTCATGTCTTCCGGAATCTGTTCATAGTATCCCTGATCCCCTGTCTGGATCGATTTGTAATCGATACGGATCAGTCCCAGAAAAGTATGTTTATCCACAAGTTGCCCCACAAGCGCCCTGCCCCCGTGTACCGGATCGCCGCTTCGGAAAGAATACTCCTCCAGCGTTGCGATCATGATCTGGCTTTTTCCGTCACTATTCGCTGACATCTCCGGAAATCCTTCCTCGCTCTCCATTTTTACCCCCAGGAAAATTGCCTGGTTTGTGGCATAATAATCCGTCAAGGTAATGGTGTAGCCCTGATCCGATACCTGATACTGCGCCGGTTCTGTAGCTTCCACACTGGTTTCCGTACTCTGGATCCCAGTGGCTCCGGTATTGTTGTCCCCAGCCTCTTCTCTCTCCCCGGCATTGTATGTTCCTTGCCCTGTTGGTACCAGCGTTACAATTTCTCCTGTCGGAATCTCCTGAAACCCCAGCAATTCCTGTACCCGTTCTATCACGCTGCCAATCAGAGGCAGTTCTTTTGCCAAGACCGGATTTGCCGCACAGAATCCAATAGCTACAACAATCGCTGCAGCTGCAGCCCCCGTCTGCACAAACTTTCTTTTTCGACTCTGTCTTTTTTTCTTTTCCGATCTTTCTCTGATAATTCCGTATGCTTCCTCTATTTTTCTGTCAATCAACGGACTGTTTGTCATGGCTATTCTCCTTTCCTACACCCATCTGCGATCTCAGCTGTTCTCTGCCCCGGTGAATTTTACTCTTCACCGTATTTTCTTTCATATGAAGCAGCTGTGCGATCTCTCCTATGGAAAACTGTTCCCCATAATACATCTGGAAGATCAGCCGGCTGTCCTCCGGCAGAGTTTTCAACAGATCATTGAATTCCAGATCCGTACTGAAATCATAGAACTGTGAAGCTTCCTCCGCCTCGTTCATGGGAACCGTCCGACTCCTGTGCCGTCTCATTGCAATACATTGGTTGATCAGAATACGAATCAGCCAGGTTCTGAAGTATTCAGCTCTTCGTAAGGTATCCAGTTTTTCAAAAGCTGAAAGTATGCTCTCCTGCATGGCATCGGCAACATCCTCTTCGTTCCCCAGATAAGCGAACGCGATCCGTATCATGCTCTGCCTGTTCTGTTCCATCAGAGCGATGAAGGCTTCCGCGTCTCCTTTTTTCGCTTTTTTCACTAGTTTCTCCATGGTTCCTCCCGTTCTTCATCCGGCCGGATGCCTTGCAAGGTATTTTGTGTTCACATACATTAGATAAGCATATCGTATTTTCGGTTGCAGAAAAATAAATTTTTTTCATAAAAGTTTTTTCCATAAAATAGTAAACAGCTTCCGAAGTTTCCTCCGAAAGCTGTTCTTAAAACTATTAAAGCTATTTAAACTATTCCACTACTACCGTACCGTCTTCTTTTACGGTAATATTCATGTCATCCTTCACATATTCCAGGAACTCTTCCCCCAGGCTGTCAATAACAGGCATCTGCACATTGTCAAGCCACACATCTGCCAGGATTGCTCCGGCTGCTGCCAGGGAATCAATAGGTTCGGAAAACAGCATACATGCCGGCTGTCTGTTCATGGAGCAGGCACAGTAAAGTACCAGTCCGCCGGTGGTAGATCCGATGGTCGTCGGCAGGCACAGGGCTTTGCCCGCCATCTGTTTACCATAGAGGTCGGGATTATTCTGATCTCCGCAGGTTGCTTTTTTATCACCGAACTGTAATGCCTTCTGGAAAGATGCCAGTGTGTTCAGACCCCCGTGAGATACCAGTGCCTTGGCTGTTACAGTTCCGGAGGCTACGATTCTTCCTTTAAATTCTTTCATCTGTCCGCTCCTCCCTTCGTAATCTGCTCTAAGATCTCAGCATCGGTATAATATCTTGCGCTGGTATAGGTACGCAGCTTGTTGCTGGATGTGATGACCGGCATCTTCTCGCTGAGAGGATTATTCATATACATTAACGGGCAGATATAGGAAGTAATGACTCCCGTTGCTTTTAATGTCTCCGCATAAGGGGTCTCCTGAAACTTTTTCAGTACCGCAGGTGCCGCTGTGAATACGGTAGGAATACACACTCTGGTTCTACCGGCTTCTTTCAGGCTCTGAGAGACTTTTTCCGTCCAGTCGATGAGCTGCTGTAAACTCATATGGGGACATCCCATGAAACACAGCTTCGGCTTGGCATCCTTCTTTTTCCAGATCACCGGATAGCTCTCATAGACCCTCTGAAGTTCCGCATCATCTACCACGTAGACTTTTGCATCCTCCGCAATCAGATCTTTTCCGTATTTTACAGCCTCCGGAGTGATATTTTCCACATGGTACAGACCTACCGCACCGTTGGAAGCAGTCGCTGCGCCGAAGTCTTTCAGATAGGTCTTTGCTGCATCATCCAGTTCACCGCCCAGCCACTTGTCCAGTCCTACGATATAGGGAACATCCGCCATCACTTTCATACCGATGGCAGATCCAAGCAGCTGTGCTTCCGGCTTTTTCGTGGTCTCGATCTTCACGATCCAGGTGGCTTTTCTGCCTTCATCCGTCAACAGGCCAAAACGGGGCACATAGCCTACTACCGAGCCCATGAGGTCAATGATACCGGAGTTACGATTGCATCTTGCTCCCAATACGGAGTTGGCATAAACCACTGCGGAAGACTCAGACCAGGACAGCACCTCTCCCATGGCCGGGGTATTTCCCACTTCATCCATGTAACAGGTGCAGGTGTAAGCATCCTTTTCCATGATACCCAGCTGTGTCAGCTGTTTCTCGTAATCATCCTGCTTGGAGTACATGAAATTCTTGAACACAAAATCCTGTAAAAAAGAACTGGGCACATTGGGATCCAGTGGTCTCGGATCGGCGGAAAATTTCTGTTTGGATACATTGCCGGATTCGATCAGCTGATTCATCAGTTCATACACCGGCGCCAGTGCTTTCAATCCGAAAGAGGTTACCAGATGGTTGTATTTACTGGTCACAGGCACCATACCGTCCGCACCGAACAGCTCGCCGTAGCGCACCAGCGTCTGCATGACCTTCGCCAGGGTCGCTCCCTGTTTTCCATCATATATTTCCTGTTGTTCTTTTGTTAAGTTCATTGATTTCCCTCCCTTTAAATCTTCATGGCAACTTCATAAGCGCGCCATACGACACTTCGCAGATTGCCTACGCCGTCACAGTCACCTACCAGGCTGACATTGCTGCCCTTCGGTGCCAGTGGATTGGGAATGTATCCTGCGGAGCTGATCACACTGTCACAGGGAATTGTGATCTCTTTTCCGGAAGCATCCTTGCATACGATGCTGTCATCCTTTACTTCCTGCAGCGTTGTTTCCAGATATACGGGCACTTTCTTCCAGGCGAACCACTCTCTCAGATAGGAGCTGTTGGCCAGGCATACTCCGGTCTGGGCGATGAGATCGTTTTTCATCTCTACGATCACAGGCTGTTTGCCCTGCAGCGCCAGTTCATAAGCAATCTCACAGCCGGTGAGTCCGCCGCCGATGACGGCAACCTTTTCTCCTACGGGAGTACCGGTAAGGTATTCGCATGCCTCAACCATCTTCTCATGACCGGGCACTTTTTTCAGTACTCTGGGCACTGCTCCGGTAGCGATGATCACGGGAGCACCGGCAAACGGGGCGATGCTCTCCACTTTTTCATTGTAATGAATCTCAATTTTCAGATCTGCCATCTGCTTCCGATACCAGGTCAGAAGATCCCGCAGTTTTCCCTTATAGCTTTCCGCACTGGCAGCAATAAAGGTTCCGCCCAGGTGATCTGTCTGCTCGTGAATCACCGGCTCGTGTCCCCGCAGCTTCAGTACTCTGGCAGCCTCCATGCCGCCGATACCGCCACCGATAATATGTACCTTCTTCGGGCTGGTGGTCGGAACGATCTCGTGCTTCTCCCACTGCATGGTCTCGGCATTTACCGCACAGCGTGCCAGATGCAGGGAATCCGATAATGCCTGATCGTTGGGAACTCCCTTATAGTGACACATATTGAAGCAGCCGTTGTGGCACAGAATACAGGGACGGATGTCGTCCTCCTTATCATTCATCAGCTTGGTCACCCATTCCTGGTCTGCCAGGAACTGTCTGGCGAATCCAGCACCATCGATTCTTCCGTCTGCAATAGCAGCCGCAGCCGTCTCCGGATCCATACGTCCGGCGCATACCACAGGGATATCCACGAATTTACGGATATGCGCCACATCCTCCAGATTGCAATTTTCCGGCATATAGATAGGAGGATGTGCCCAGTACCAGGCATCGTAAGTACCGTTATCGCAGTTTAACATATCATAACCGGCATCCTGCAGATACTTCGCTGCTTTTTCGGATTCCGCCATATCACGTCCTGCTTCTGTGAAGCTTTCTCCGGGAAGTGCTCCTTCACGGAACCCCTTGGTCTTGGATTCCACGCTGTACCTAAGAGACACAGGGAAATCCTGTCCGCAGACTTTCTTGATCTCTTTTACGATCTCTACTGCAAAACGATATCTGTTCTCAAAAGATCCACCATATTCATCGGTTCGCTGATTCACATATTTTAAAGTAAACTGATCCAATAGATACCCTTCATGTACCGCATGGATCTCCACACCGTCCACCCCGGCATCCTTTAATAATTTTGCAGTCTTACCGAATGCGGTGATGAACTCCTGAATCTCCTCCACAGTCATCTCCCGGGAAGGAACTTTATCTGACCAGCGGTTTGGAGACGGGCTTGGTGCGGCTGTAATCTTGTCGAGATCCATAAAAGGTTTCGCCAGTACCCGCAATGCCTTATTGGTGTACAGGGTCTCCATCATTTCACTGATGGTAAATGATCTGCCGAAACCTGCCGTCAGCTGGACGAACAGTTTGGCTCCCGTCTTGTGGAACTCCGGCATCCACTTTGCCAGATCCTCATACATTTTTTTCTTCTTATATAGCCACTGTCCGTACATGGGATTGTATACCGGCTGACATCCCGGAAGCACCAGACCGCAATTATTTTTCGCTACCTCCAGAATAAATTTCGCACCATCCTTGTCAAAATGGTTCACTTCCATCCATCCCAACAGGTTTGTGCCACCCATGGATGTCAGGACAATGCGGTTCTTAATCTCGCAGTTTCCGATCTTCCACGGCGTAAACAACGGTTCTAACTGTTGTTTCATTGTAACTCCTCCTTTGCCTTCTCTCTTCTCGTTTGCGTACCCCTATATGTATTTTTATTATAACACGCCGCCTTGCCGGCAGTAAAAATATTTCTTATTGATTATTCTGCAAAATAGGTCGCATTTTGTTGTTGCATCAACAACTTTTTTTATTTTAACAGACTATATGTCACTTGTCTACTCTGTCTTCCACAGGTCTCCCCATACGGAATCACACAAATTGACACAGTATTCTCTGGAAAACTCCGGATCCTGCGAAACGATCTCATTTTCCTCTGCCAGTTCTTCCGGATAATCCTCCAGAAAATATGTTGTCACACCTTCGGGACCGGAAGCCACATGACTGATCATCGGTTTCACTCCATAGTCTGCGATCTCCACCTCTCCGTGATCATTTTTCGTAATCGTTACCTCTGCCATGCCGCCTACCATGCGGTTAGCGACTCCCTCTCCGGTGCCGGATGTCCAGTTCACGAAATTTCCCAACGAATAATACACAAGCATTTCATGGTCACTCTCTTCATCAATCACCCATTCGATGGGTTCGATTACATGAGGATGCGTTCCCAGTACCAGATCTGCACCGTTTTGCGCGAATATCTTGGTCCATTTTTCCTGTGAAGCATCTGACGTCAGCCTGTACTCCGTTCCCCAGTGCGGACATACGATGGTGAAGTCCGCCAGTTCCTCTGCCCTCTGAATATCTGCCGCCACCTGTTCATCATTCAAAAGATCCACCGCATAGGGCATATCCGCCGGCAGAGAAATTCCGTTGGTTCCGTAAGTGTAGTTCAGGACTGCAATCCGCATGTCTCCCAGCTCAATGATCGCCGGATCTGCGCCGCAGGAAGTGGAGGTATCCACAGTATCATGAATACCAAGGACAGTGATCTGTGGATATTCGTCCCTCCAGTACTCCGCACAGTTTACCAATCCCGCACGCCCCTTGTCCATGGCATGGTTTGTGGCATGACAGATGACATCGAATCCTGCTCCCACCAGTGAATCGCAGAGACTGTAATCCGCATTGAAACAGGGATACCCGGAGATTCCAAGATCCGCACCGCCTATGATCACCTCCTGGTTCACCAGGGCAAGATCTGCCGCCGCGATCTCCTCTTTTGTGTGGGAAAACAGCGAATCATAATCGTAACTTCCATCCGGCTGCAGGCAGCTTTCCTCCACCGGAGTGTGAAGCAGTATATCCCCTACCATGATGATCTTGTACTCCGGCGCGTCTTCCGGTGGTTGGTCGGTAGATGGCTGGATTGCATCCTGCGTTTCTGTTTCTATTACTTCTGTTTCTATTGCAATAGTTCCTGTGGTAGTGACAATATTTTCATTTGTTACTGTATTGTCCTCAGACACCATCTCAGTTTTCGCACAGCCGATCAATAAAAAAATGTTCCATATACAAATATAAAACATTATTGTTTTTCTTAAAGTCAAAAGCCTTCTATCTGCCATTTTCTGCCATTTCTCTACCTTTTCACTGATTTTTCTGTATTTTATTCACTTCTGATATGTCCCATTATAACATACCTATTTCTTTTATCAAAAATTGCATTTCAAAATATTATTAACAAATATTATCAGAAGCTGTTTGATTATACGGAATTATTCACATCTTTTTTCGGGCATCTTTTATGTATTAAATATTTGACTGATGAGATTTTCCACACTCATTGTGTTTAGACTGTTTTTTTCTGATTCAAATGTATATCTAATGTCTCTACCTTGTATGAACCCATTCTTGGAGTAAATTTGGAATTGCCGGTGCCACTAAAATATATTCCAACCATTTATATCACAAACTTTCCATTTTATATCGTAGTTTTCTTCTATATTTCATACTTTCTAACTATAACATCTACAAAAAACGACTACAACTAACAAAAAACAGCCTCGTCACACTGCAACGAAGCTGTTCTCTTCATCCTTTACTCAACCATCTGCAAATAAATCCACATTGCGGGTTGATTTTCTTTTATCCATTCCATATCATGTTGCTCTAATACTTCTACAGCACCCTTTGCCCATTCATCGAAGTACTCTTGTCCAGTTTCTGCATATAATCGAAGCTTTGCTTCTGGGGCCAAATCATCTAAAAGTATCTTCATCAATTGACCACGCAATCCCTTCTGTTCTCCTTCCATAAATTTATGAAAGATATAGTTTAAACTGTATTGTCCATAATACATAAGTTCTCTGTATTCCAAAGAATGTGCATCAATATAATCTGCCGGATTCGATGCGGTTGCCGGAGATGCTTCCATTTTGTCAAATAATTCTTCTATAACGGCTTCCGTATCTACCTGATAATACTGAACCGCTCTACTATAACACTCTTGTATTTGAGCCACCACATATTTCTGCGTATCCAGAGCATCTTCTTCAATTTCATCCGGAAATTTGTCCCTAATATCCGATACATAATAACTTCCATCTCTGGGAACCCAAAAATCAGTCACCGTATATGTATTATCTGCCACTTCAAAAGTGATGACCACCGGCATATGGCTTCCACCGACTTGATTTAACTTACCTTCCGAATAAGAAAATGACTGTTCCATTGCCATTCCGTATACCATTATTAACTCTTTCGAAATATTCCCATCAGCAATAGGCACTCCGCATAATTCCTCACTATGGAACTCCACAAAGCTGGCACAATGATAGGCACCATCCGGATAATCGGATGCAGTATGTTCAACAATAGCGTTTAATATGGCTGTATCCAAGGAATCCGTCTTGTCCACCATATTATATATTTCCATTGTTCCCGGTACCTCAATTGCCAGTGCACTTTCGCTAGTCTGAAAATCTATCTTCATTGCGTAAAATCCGGATTTTCCATAGACATAAATGAAATATATTGCCTCATCACGATGATCGCCCCGGACAGCAACCTCCAACTCAAACTTTCCCTGTGCATTACGTTCCAGCTCATAAGTTTCTTTTTCTACAATAACTCCGTCCGATGTGTACTTATGATACTCCTCATTAACGGCCAAAACATTTGTATCTGTACCACCATCCACGGTAAATACCAGCTTTCCGGAATGATTTATCGGATTTGGATATAATTCATCATATTTCACTTCGTCGCTATTTAGATAATATGTCGGCTCAATGTACGCATTGCAGTCCTCACTAATGGCATTGCAACTTAGGATGTCTGTACGTTCCAAACGAAACAACCATCGGATATAAGAACCTTCCTCCAACACTTCCGTACTATTATCTGCGTCATACCCATAAGTCAGATATACACTTCCGTCTTTTGTCTGAAGGAAATAGTAAAACACATTATTCTCCACATCTATCCGCCACGCCTTATTTATTGTATTTCTAAATTTTGACCATGAATCATTTGAAATAGTAAAGCCGGACGTATCGAAATAGTTATCAAAGTTTTCTGTTGTAATCTTTACTTCCTCAATTTTCCCGCTCTGCTGTACCCACTCCGTTGTGCCCTTATCATCCAATACATCACCTGACATGAGCATAGTATAATCCGATGTAAATTGATATCTGGGTGCCGTTTCAAGTGTATAGGCGAACGCATAATGGGATGCATCATTCATAATTTCTGCCACCCTGTAGCTATGAACAAAAGGTTCCTGTGCATACAAATTTTCTTCCTTTGGATTGGATATGCATATCACAATTCCAACAATGCATATCAAAATTGCCCCTATGGTAACCCAGAAAGTAGGTTTCTTCCACGCTGCCAGGTTTTTGATGCGTCCTTTGGTGTCTACCTCACCAAATGCAAGTGGCATTCCAAACATAATAGCATTATCCGTTGCTAAATTCAGTAAAGAAACGGAATAATCTGCTCGTACATCTTCCCCAAGTTTTTTGATAACCGCCTCATCACAACTCATTTCCATGTCCTTGCTAAATAATAGAAAGGCCAGCCAAACAAGTGGATTAAACCAATGGATGCAAAGGGCTACATAGGCAAGTAACTTAAAAATAGGATCCCCTCTGCGAATATGATATTGCTCATGCCTTAGAATATACTCCTGTTCTTGTTCGCTTAATGAAGATAACAAATAGATACGCGGTCTGAATATGCCAAGTACAAAAGGAGTAGTAATGTAGTCCGCAACATAAATATTACCCCTTACCCGCACTGCTCCAACCAGACTCTTTCGTAACTTAACATAAGAAATCATGCTAACGCCTATCATAGCCACGATTCCAGCCAGCCATATATAGGTCGCAATGCTGACAGGCGCCTCCAAAGGATCTGCTACAAGCTGTTCCGCCCCTTGTGGCAACACATTATTTACAGCATTGTCCAATACCGGAACTGGTAATGTCACTTCTGGATTCTCTGTATGAACGATATTGTTCGGAATATATGCAACCTGACTCACACTATCAGTTGTTTCCACAATTGGGGTATCAAATAAACCCAATACCGATAAGGGAGTATTTATAGCGATAGGGCAAAGCAGACGAAACAGTACAACTGTCCATAACATATAGGAATATATCCTGGGTGCCCGTCTCAGCAACACTCTGAGTATAAGCACCGTAACAATGATAACACTTGCCGTAAGACTCATATTCAAAATCTTAGGTAATAATTCGTACCAATCCATCTACTCACCTCCTCATACTATCTATCACCTTTTTCAGTTCCTCCACTTCCATATCCGATAACTTCTTCCTGGAACCGAATGCTGCCAAAAAAGCCGGTAATGAACCTTCAAAAGTGTCATTCACAAACTTTTCACTTTGGAGAGCATAAAACTCTTCCCTACTGATTAAGGAAGTAATCATTCGGTCCTTGTTTTGAAAAATTCCTCTTTCACATAACCTTTTTAAAATGGTTAAAGTAGTCGTCCGTTTCCAATTCAATTCAGCTTCCGCGAGTTTCTCCAATTCTACTGGTCGCAATGGTTCATTATTCCATATGATATCTGCAAACTTGGACTCTACTGCTCCTAATCTTATTTCACTCATATGATCACCCCTTTTGTCTACTGTGTGTAGTCGTTTATGTATAGTCTACTGTCAGTAGTCATTTTTGTCAACCAATTTTTACTTGAAGATACAACCACTTTATATGTAACACTCTATAAAAGAACTTACTCATTCCAAACGCATATAACATCACCCCAAGCAGCATCCCTACTCCGACTTGGAATATTCCGCTTTTTCTTCCCACTCTGCCATATCGTTTTTCTACTCCTAAGGACATCCGAGCCTGGCAGAACGAAATGATTGCAAAGGAATATTCCAACTCCTACCTAGACAGGATGCAGAATATGATTACCGCACTTTTCAATTATGCAGTGGACTACTTCAACTTATCCGAAAATCCCTGCCACAAGGCGGGCAGAATGGGAAAACATGAGGTTGTAGTAAACTTCTGGACAAAGGACGAATTTGACCGGATACTGGCAGCCATGGAGGATGATCCTACGGCTCATGTTTCGTTTTCACTACTGTACTACTCCGGTATCCGTTTTGGAGAATTCCTCGCTTTGAGACCGAATGACTTTGATTTTGAGAAGAACACTCTTGATATCACCAAATGTCTCCAACGTGTAAAAAAGCAGGATGTGGTTACACCACTCAAAACACCGAAGAGTATCCGAAACATCATCATACCGGACTTTGTAATGAACGAAGTAAAAGATTATATGTCAAAGCTTTATGATTTAAAAGATACGGACAGGGTCTTCCCCTTCACCAAATCTTATATCAATAATGCGATGGCAAGGGCTTGCAAGAAAAGCGGAGTAAAAAAGATTCGTATCCATGACATTCGCCACTCACACGCCAGCTATCTTATCAACTTGGGCTGCGCACCACTGCTCATATCGGAGCGGTCAGGACACGAAAAGGTGCAGACCACCTTAAGCACCTACTCCCACCTATATCCGAATAAGCATCAGGAAATGGTGGATATGATGCAGAACCAGCACAAGTTGGAAACAGTAGCTGCCGGTGCATCTGAAACCTCAGATAAACCGGAAAAGGATCCACAACCACAAGGCACAAAGTTCAAAGTCATAAGTCCAAAGGATAAAATAAGCCCACAGCAAGTCCACGAGAATGACTTAAGCCAATGCATCGGCTTCACCGGACGCACATAAAAAGGCTCAACCCCTTGTAAACAAAGGGTTGAGCCAATTAAGTCAATTGATACTCAAAAAGTATTTAATTACTCAATGATTGTAGCTACACGGCCGGAACCAACGGTTCTACCACCTTCACGGTCTGATTTGGTCGTATTCAGAAACTTATTTGTTACGGATTTTGCCGTTTTGTGACTCATTTTATGGGTATTTTACCTATTATTTTATCTTTTTCCGGGGGAAATGTATCGGATTCGTATCACGGTTTTGAAGAAGCCCTACGTATATCACGCCCTTTTTGTCCGCGTCCGAACGACACTATTTTCATCCACCTAGGGATATTGTAGCATGGGCGAACCGGAATGTAAAATGATTCTTTTGGAAATTCGTTCGACCTTCGTTGATTAGTGGGTAGGTGGTCGAACGAGGAATAATTTTGCCCGTGTATCACGGCTCGTTTGAGGGTAGGTGGGCGAACTGGAAAGTAAGTAGGAAACGGGTGTGATACAATTTAAGTAAAAGTACACACAACCTACATCCATGTGTTCTTTCTCTCTCGAACACATCATTCTCTATCTTCAATAGTGGCGACACGTCGATACTTTTGAATCAATATAGCTTATATACATAGCTCATTTTATACTGGCAATTTTAATCAGCCTCCTACTCTTCGCCAAGCACTTTTGCTTGTATTCCATAATTATATATTGGAACTTTCCGCTTATATACTGCCAAATATAGTGCATTCACCGTATTCAAAACACTCCATAATAGCGTTCAAAATAGCATCGTACTTTTCTATCTATAAGACTAAAATCAACTCTTAATAATGTTATACTCTTTAAAGCACATAGCTTCTATCTGCATTTTCAAATTATCCCGAACACCCTCATCAGAAACTTCCGAAAAAGGAATTACATTTATTCCCGGAACCATTTTTATTGCAGTTGATATGTCTGGATATTTCCTATTATTCTCAACAACCTTCTGTTCTGCACCTTTTCTATCAAAAGGCTGCTCATTGTATTTGGATAGTGTAGACATTATATCTTTTTCCAAATCGGATAAATCATATTTTTGCTGTAAATATTCCAAAACAGCCTGTACGACCACATCTCTTGACATAATTTCTTACTCCTCAATATCGTTTTCTTTCACTTCCGCTTTTACCCTTAGCAACTCGTTACGGCTATGTTTCCACAATAATATCCTTACAACTATAATAAGCAACAATATAATTCCAACAATCGAACCTACCAGAATCTTATTCGCAATTACAAATTTTCCAATCCAAATCACCCCATATGTAACTGCCCATAATCCAATAAAGCACGCAGCTCTTATTAACCAATGCAAAAAAGAACCCGACAATCGTCCTGAAATCACATGGGAATGATACATATCTCCGACCTTGTCGTACGCAAATAAATATGCAATAAAACCTATCACGCCTAAAATCAACCATTCATAATACCACTCAATCGGTAATCCCAATGGTTCTGTTGCCAAATCAAATATAAATTTAAACATTAAACTCCTTTCCTTGTATACGCATACATATAGATTACATCTCTAAAACAGAAAAATTAAAAAAATTAAATTCGTCCATATGTTTTTCATAATATCCTTTTGCTGTAAGTGTTAAAATTAAGCATAATCTTCTAACATTTACCCTGTACGAACGCTCCACACCAACCGATGATGCATCAGCATAAATATCAAACTCATTCTTTTTCTCTATAACAAGAGTAAACTTGTCGAGTTTATTAAATTCATTTCGGATTTTATTTTTATCAACATTAGGTGTTCCCTGATGCAAAAATGAGTTTCTCAGTTGATAAACAACCTCTCCACTAAGATACGGCATTTTGTTTTCTTGACAAGTTTCACATAGACATTGTTCATACTTACCCACATATTCATCATACCAGTTAATATATCTTGTCCCATTACGTTCATTAGGATATTTTGCTTTACCACAAATATCCGGCAAAGTTAATGCCAATGCCGACGCTGCAAAATAAGCTTCATTTTCCAACGCTCTATTAATATCATCAATCAAACGAATTAAAATAGTCTCATCTCCTCGTCTAATATTACACACATATCAATATTACCTATTCAGTTCAAGTACCATAACTTCTTTTCAGACAATCATTCCCTTGGTTTTACACTAATAGAAACTTTCGTTTGTTTCTCCTCATTAAATGTACCTTCTTTTAAACTCAATATAGATTCAATATCATTAGGATAAATAGTCAGACCATATTCTGTTGATAGTTCCTCCAAAAACTCACTTGGTGTAAAAACATTTTCTTGAAAAAGTATTTTTATTGCCTGGCGTAATAATGAAGGTTCCGCAGTCCTCAACTCATTATCTAACGGTTCCACCTTTCGAATGCCTTGCTTTTGCATGTTTCGCATCAGCTTGCTATAATCATCATTTGAAATAATCCCTAAATCCTTGGCTCTACGGATCATGGCTGCTATTGATACTTTCCATCTTTTCTTCAATTCTGCATAATATGCCAAATTAGTAGCGTACGGTCTTACATCATCTGAAAACTCTTTCTCCGGTAGCAAAAAAGCTGACGCAAATGAATGCGCCTCTTGTTCAATATCTTTAAAATCCTCTTTATCTATATTTTCTAAATCTTCATTCCAATTATGAAGCAATATGTGCCCCAGCTCATGTGCTACATCAAAGTGAATTCTAGCTGCCGTTTTTTTATTTTGTGAATAGCCAATTAAATAAGTTTCTTTTTCTCCACATACAATTTTATGGCTGAATGCATCAACATCTCCCGTAGAAGTTGCAAAATCAGTTACAATCAAACCGTTCGATTCGACCAAATATACAATGTCATCAATCGGCTTATTCCCAATCTTCCAATAATCTCTCAATATTTCTGCTGCTTTTTGAGGTGATGTATTTCTTGGAATCTGTGGTAAATTCAACGACTCAAAATCCAAATATTCATTCATCATATTATAAATTACAGCAATAAATTTAATTTTATCTTCCTGTTCAATTCTATATTTCTTATTAGTTGTCAGCAATGACCTAAAATATGTTGCGCTTTTCTCCACGTCAATCTTTATATCTTCCAAGAAAAATTTAACCGGAAATTCTAATGTTTCACTAAATTTTTGAATCGTTGAAAATTCCGGATTATCTAATTTACCGTTCTCATACATAGAAATGGTTTGTCGATTAACTCCAATCTTCTCCGCTAATTCTATGGCAGAGTATCCTCTCCATGTTCTTGCAATTCTCAAACGTTCACCATTAAAATGTTTACCACTTGTTATTTGGTCAAACGGAATTATATTTCCCATAATAAACGCTCCTTCAATATTATTAAAATTATGAATTCTGTTCTTGTGCAGTTTCTTTCAACGCAACAAGTTCTCTCTGTTTTGCTTTTTTCTTAGCCTTATCTTTCAACTTGATACCTGACACATTAGGCTCATTTGAATCAGTAACAGTATCCACTACCACTGACTCACTATGCGTAATATAAGCACTCCAATCTTCTTCTTCAACCACTTGTAATGAACTATCTAATACGCAACAACGTACTGCTACAAGTTCCGAATGATACTCTTCAAATAATATGGTCTTATATCTTTTAATAATTGTTTTATCAATACCAAAATCTTTTATAATATCTTCAACAATACTCTTAACTTCCTCTTCTTCAAAAGACGGTTCTTCAAACATTGAATACTGATGCATTGTATTCAAATCAAAATTAAAAGATTGCACTAACGCATCAACATAGTGTGCTCTCCTTCTCTTTGCTTGGCTCCTTTGAATATCTTTAAAACGCTCTTCTCGCATCACTGTATATATTGTTCCAGTTTCTTTATCGAACAGTGGTACCATATACCACGCACCACGTTTAGCGTACTCAGTAGTGAAATTCCCTGCCGAAAAATTCATAGCAAGATTACGATTAATAAAGTCCCATTTTATAAGCTTCTTTCCATTAGAATACCTATCATTAATATTCTCCCGGCGCAAGCAACCTTTAACATCATCGCCGATGGCTTCTGAAAGGCATTTTATAATACTCATTATTATTTTATCAGTTAAGCTATATGTTTTTTCTTTCAAGAAAAACACCTCCTATAATCTTTTTTTAATTATAGGGCTTCTTTTCAAATATGTCAACCACGAAGATTTTTTTAAAGAATCTGTAACATTTCAAGGTCTTTTTACTCCTTATTACGTTTGTCAATTCAAAAACTTTCATTTCTGTCTTTATCAGAAAATTTTTGCAGCACTCTTCATAATATCAAAAGAGAAACCAATAAATATACTTCTACCAGTTTCTCTTCTGCTTAATTTAACCTAATTTGAAATTAGTTATTTTTTTCTGTTTGAAATGTACTTTGCCTTTTTAATACTGCTTCAAGTAACCCTTCCACAGATTCATTAAAATAAAACTTTTTCACATTAGATATTTTTTCAAGATGAATATTGTAGTACTCCTTTGATTGTGCGTCATTATCAACCAGAATGCTATTTCTATCTTCTTCAATACAAACTCTACCCGTCGTTCCTGACCCCGCAAAAAAATCCAATACTGCAGAATCTGGATATGATAAGGCTTTAACAAGTCTTCGTATTATTTCTAAAGGTTTTTGTGTTGGATGTCCTGTTCTTTCCAGTGAGTTTGAGTTCAATCTTCCTATATACTGCTGCATGTTTTCCGGCATCATATCAAAGATACCGCTGTGGAACAGTGATCTTGGCTTTCTGGAAATGGATCTCAGATAGGGCAGCCAGTTCATGCTCGACTGCTTCTGTTCCCCATAGAGCCGCTGGTGTGTAACGACCGGATGATGCTGCATATCCATGACCTTTACCTGTGTGGCAGTGATCTTCAGCCATACATTCACACAGGTGTATTCCGGAGATACAGAGTATTCATGTCTGCCCGATTCCAGTGTGAAGCGTCCCATTTATCGGTAAGCACTGCCATATATCTTGCAGAGTCAAAGGCAATGTCCGGCAGTGGAAGGAATGCCCTGCGGTCTTCCTCATACCGTCCCCGGATCGTCTGGTCATAATGATAGTGTTCCCGTTCCATGTCCCGATCAGCTTCCTCAAGCAGTTCTTTGTTGAAATCAGCAAGGTTTGTGAAACGGGGCGGAGGAACCAGAAAATTCCGCCGGACATAACCGACCTTGTTTTCCACGCTGCCTTTTTCCCAGCCGGACTCCGGGTTCATAAAGCGGTAACGGAATCCATAGTGTTCACTGAAACGTAAGAATCTGTCAGTCAGCTGCCGCCCACCGTCTTTCAGAATCTTTGTTACGATGGTGGAGGTGTTGTCAAACCAGATCTCAGTCGGAACACCGCCGATGTGTTCAAATATGGCGATCATACTTTCCATAAAACACTCGGTATTTTCACCATACATCAGCTGGTAGTAACCACCGTTGCTGTGTGGAAAGGAAAGTACCAGATATTTTCCTTCCCGGCAGAAGCTGTTTTCGTAGAACCTTGCAGTTCCAAAGTCGGCCTGCCCTTCACCGGGGTGATGGACTAGCGGCAGATAACCTTTCTTATTGTCAAGGTGCATCTGGGATTTACGGAATGTCACATACTGTGCCACAAGCCGGTAAGAGCAGTCAAAGCCATCGGCTTCCTTACCCAGTCGGCGATAGACGCGTCTGGCAGTGTGGCGCTGCTTCCGCGGAACCTTTTTGTCTTCCATGAGCCATGTATCGATCAGGGACTTATAGGGTTCCAGTTTGGGGCAGATACCTTCCAGATCCGGTGTCACTGGTTCCGGAGCATTAAAATCGGTCATGTCAAGATATTTCGTAATGGTCTTACGGTCATGACCGGTTTCAATAAAGATTTCAGGGATAGTTTTCCCTTGCTCGTAATAGAGCTGTCTGATAGAATGGATCTTGTCCATTGCAAGCATACTCCTTTTCTCCTTGAATGTTGTCCGCAACGACATTTCAAGGATACATAAAGACCGGTATGTCTGCAATGGATGTTTGATATTTTCCTAAATCCACAGGAACTGTGGACTTAGGAAAATACCAAACAGGACTCTGCAATAATAGGGAATTTCCCTCTGCAACTTTGAGGACTGCCCTCTGCAATAATTGGTATTTTTATTATACAAGAAACAATGAAAGCAGGAGGTTTCAATGGGAGACGGCAGGAAACTGAAAGAAATACTTGACATTAAAGGCACGAATGTCCGCCAGATTGCAAAAGCAACTGGTATCAGTGCCACAACACTTTATTCTATTATTCAAAAGGATTCTAATATCCGATTTGACTTTGCACTTCGACTGGCAAATGAATTAGAAATTGATGTGAATGAGATATGCTCTGCCAGTCCCTTTTCCGGTGCAATCACAGAAGAAGAAATATATCCTACATTACCAAGCGGATTGAATGGTGCTCTTGACGGAAATCGAGTAAAAACATATTTAAAGAATTCCATGTATCCGCTTATGTATCTTTTCGGGAAAAACAGTATGCCGGATGTGGATAATTTGCTGACTTCCTTTTACCAGTTGGATGACAAAGCCAGAAAAGAAGTGGTTGAAACGATACAATTCAAGCTACAGTATCACAGAGATCCCGAACGGGCAAAACAGATAAAACAGATTAAAGGATGGTAAAAAAATAGTGCAAGTGAATCTAACCCATTCACTTGCACTTACCTTGTATCTTATCCATTACAATGTTTTTCTTACTCTAAGTACACTTTCAAAGATTCTACTAATTTATATACCATTGTTCCCGGATCATATTCTGATGGTTTGTATCCACCTCTCTCAAATTCAGCCATCCTACGTTTTGCATGCTTTATTGCGACAGTTACACCACCATATATATCTACCAAGCTATATATATCATCATAATTTTTTTGATATGTCCCATCACCCAAATTATTTTTCTTAAAAATTTCATCTAGCTTCGCATTCCATTGGTGTCTGTGTAACGCAGAATCACTATAATAAAAATGCAGATATAACCAATATTCAAAAGACTGATTACTCCAAGCAACATTATATCCTCTATTTATAGCTTCTTGTATTGCTTGGTCAAAGTCATCAAAATCATCCTTATCAAACACAATCCATACATTTTGATAGATGATTTTTGCATCTTTTATAATTTGGTCTGCTACTTCAACAAGTCTAGTCGTAGAACAACCTTCACCATGTACGTCAATAAGCGGCTGTTCTATAATATCTACTACTCCACCTACCTTCTCTTGTATAAGTTTCTGCATACCCTTAAAATATAATGGTTCTGTACGCTCTCCCTCTGTAACAATTAAATAAGAATTTGCCTTGGGGGGCTTGTATTCATGCTTCCTTTGAGTTCTAGCTTCTCGCCTCTTTTTAAATAAATCATCTGAACCCATTTACTTACCCTCTTTCATACTGAATTCTTTCAACCACGGAATACCTCCATATACCCCAGCTAAATAATCTCTTTCAAACGAAGCATCTGATCTTACTTTAAAATCTGACAAAGCGGACAATTCTGAATATCCAAATTCATCCTTTTGTACAAACCAAATCTGATCCCTTCTAAAGAACTTTTTATCCAATAAAGTAGTATCATGTGTTGTATAAATTAATTGGGCTTGCGATTCATTTTCATAAAACAAATCAATAATAAATTTCAATAAAAGTGGATGTAATTTGATATTCAATTCATCTACAAAAATAGATTTATTATAAAGAATAGCTGTACGTGCATAAATGAATAACATAATACTTTTAATCGTTCCTTCTGATTCAAAAAATAAATCGAGTGGATGTAATTCGCCGTCTTTCCCCTTATGATAAGTTGTAAATTTAACTTCTTTCTCGCTATCATCATAATCAATATCTTTAATACCTGTATCAATAGCAGACAAGAACTCTACCAATGCACTTTTTTCTTCATCAATTAATCGTGGCAAAAGTGCTTCTAGAAGCCGAGTATCCTCACAAAAATCTGTCGGAACAACTAATGTATCCATTACTCCAGAATAAACAATCTTAAAAATATTAGATTTTAGTTTTAACTTATTGAAAAATGTTAAAACCAAAGTTTCAACTGGAATTTGTTCTTTATATACTTCACATTCTTTTCTTACACATGAACCAAATTCAACTTTTTCTGTTGTACGCTCAAAAACTGTTGAACTCCTTTTAGTTTGCAAATTTTTTCTATATAACCATTCCGTAACAATGCAATTTGAATTATATTCAAAACCATACTTATATTCAAAATTTCCTAAAATCTGCACAATCTGAAATTCTGAGTTTTCTTTTTCACTATCAAATGAAAATGGCTGATAATATGTTTGAATAGCTGTTGCCTCTCCATCTTCAACATTATTTAAAGACTCCGCAATAATTCTTTGAAAATATGTCATAGCCATATAAATATTTGATTTACCACTTGCATTTGCACCGTAAATTGCTGCAACTCTAAGATATTTCTCTTTTGTCCCATAGTCAATTAAATTACATTGATGTTCCTTATACGCATTAATTGCTGTCATGTCTAAAACTGTCTCTTCTTTAAACGACAGAACATTTTTTAACATAAACTGTACAAACATATTACAACACCTCCTAGATAATATATAATATAGCTTTTTTTGAATTCTATGTCAATATTTTTGTGTTTTTTTCACATTTTTATGCATGTAATATTCGTTTTTTATGCAAAATGACTATTATATTTGACATCAAGGTAAATAGCAAATTTAACTTCCGTTTTGTAAAAGTAACTTCTGTTTGAATTATT